>Ga0308166_1000071_pt1 | contig 230384 bp, 211 predicted proteins | sample PhyCR2_2_FD_202137 | JGI IMG/M metagenome (GOLD analysis project Ga0308166, IMG submission 202137) | Phyllosphere microbial communities from UC Gill Tract Community Farm, Albany, California, United States - DLSLCC.R2 | ecosystem: Host-associated > Plants > Phyllosphere > Unclassified | place...
CGAATTGTTACCATAACATCCTCTTCAGTTAATAAAACACCCGGCCCCCATCGAGGAACGGGGTCCGGGTGCTGTATAAAAAGCCCGAAAATTTTACTCATTTTGGCGCAAAAAGCAACCTAAACCGAGTAATCCCAGGCTTTTTTGTGGAACCCATTAGCGTCCTGGGAAACCTGGCGGCATCATACCTTTCATGCCGCGCATCATTTTCGCCATTCCGCCCTTCTTCATTTTCTTCATCATCCGCTGCATGTCGTCGAACTGCTTCAATAAGCGGTTAACGTCCTGCACCTGCATGCCCGAGCCGGTAGCGATGCGGCGCTTGCGCGAACCTTTGATAATTTCTGGTTTTTCACGCTCTTTGCGTGTCATCGAATTGATGATGGCTTCCATGCGCACCAGCACTTTGTCATCCATCTGCGATTTCACGTTGTCTGGCAGTTGCCCCATGCCCGGCAGCTTGCCCATCAGGCTCGCCATACCGCCCATGTTACGCATCTGCTTTAACTGCTCAAGGAAGTCATTGAGATCAAAACCGTCGCCGGTTTTCAGTTTCTTCGCCAGTTTTTCCGCTTGCGCGCGGTCAACTTTACTTTCGATATCTTCAATAAGCGACAGCACGTCGCCCATGCCAAGAATACGCGAGGCAATGCGGTCAGGATAAAAGGCTTCCAGCGCATCGGTCTTCTCGCCCATCCCCATAAATTTGATCGGCTTGCCGGTGATATGGCGAATAGACAGGGCAGCACCACCACGTGCATCGCCATCCACCTTCGTCAGAATAACCCCTGTCAGCGGCAGCGCTTCATTAAAGGCTTTGGCGGTATTCGCCGCATCCTGACCGGTCATGGCATCCACGACAAACAGGGTTTCTACCGGATTAATTGCGGCGTGAACCTGTTTAATCTCGTCCATCATCGCTTCGTCTACGTGCAGACGACCCGCGGTATCGACCAGCAATACGTCATAAAACTTGAGTTTGGCTTCACGCAGCGCGTTGTTGACGATATCAACAGGCTTCTGGCTCAAATCCGAGGGGCAAAAATCCACACCGACCTGCTGTGCCAGCGTTTCGAGCTGTTTGATCGCCGCCGGGCGATAAACGTCAGCAGATACCACCAGCACTTTTTTCTTGTGCTTTTCACGCAGAAATTTACCCAGCTTACCGACACTGGTGGTTTTACCCGCACCCTGCAGACCGGCCATCAGTACGACAGCCGGCGGCTGTGCGGCAAGATCCAGCGCGTTGTTTTCTGCGCCCATCGCCGTAACCAGTTCGTTACGGACAATTTTGATAAATTCCTGGCCCGGCGTCAGGCTTTTGTTGACGTCGTGGCCTACCGCGCTCTCTTTGACGCGATTAATGAAGTCACGCACCACCGGCAGCGCAACGTCAGCTTCCAGCAGCGCCATGCGCACTTCGCGCAGCGTATCTTTAATGTTGTCTTCAGTCAGCCTTCCGCGGCCGCTGATATTGCGCAGAGTTTGCGACAAACGATCGGTTAAATTGTCAAACATTGTCTCTCACTTAAAAAAAATCGCGAGGCACCATACCGGCAGAATGCGGCGGATTATAACACGAAGCCGAGGCGATCTCTTCACTTCCACCTCAGTTCCTCTTCAATTCCACCTTAGATCGTTTGGAGCCTGCTGCGGCTGGCGCTATACTGCCCTTTTCCTTTATCTGACTGATGCCTGAAAGGAACTATGTCCGTTTTCGCGATTGTGGCGCTGTTCGCCTACTCCCTGAGCCTTGCACTCATCATCCCAAGCCTGTTGAAGCGTCAAAGCGGCTGGCGCAGGTTAGCTGTGCTGTCGGCCTGTGTGGCGTTAGTCACGCACGCTGTCGCCCTGCAGCAGCGTATCTTTGCCGTTGATGGCGGGCAAAATCTCAGCCTGTTGAATATCGGCTCTCTGGTCAGCCTGCTGATTTGTGCAATCATGACCATTGTTGCCTCCCGAAATCGTGGCTGGCTACTGCTGCCGATTGTTTACAGCTTTGCATTAATTAACCTGGCCTTTGCCACTTTTGTCCCGAATGCGTTTATTACGCACCTTGAAACCACGCCCGGCATTATGATTCATATCGGGCTGTCGCTGTTTGCCTATGCAACGCTCATCATCGCGGCGTTGTACGCGTTGCAGCTTGCGTGGATTGATTACCAGCTTAAGAACAAAAAACTGGCTTTCACTCAGGACATGCCACCGCTGCTGACCATTGAACGTAAAATGTTTCACATCACCCAGGTTGGCGTTGTGTTACTGACGTTGGTGCTGTGTACCGGCCTGTTTTATATGCATGACCTGTTCAGCGCCGAAAACGTAGATAAGGCCGTGCTGTCGATTATTGCCTGGTTTGTCTACATCGTTCTGCTCTGGGGCCACTATCATGAAGGCTGGCGTGGTCGCCGCGTAGTGTGGTTTAACTGCGGCGGCGCAGCGCTGCTCACGATGGCGTACTTTGGCAGTCGCGTACTGCAACACCTGCTCATTCACAGTTCTTAATAAAAGGAAGTTTTGCGGTGGAACATGTTTCGACCACGACGTTGATTGTCACACTCATCATTATGGTGTTGGTTTCAGCCTATTTTTCAGGCTCTGAAACCGGCATGATGACGCTCAATCGTTATAAACTGCGCCATCAGGCTAAACATGGCCATCGCGCAGCCCGCCGCGTCGAAAAATTGTTAAAGCGCCCGGATCGCCTCATCAGCCTGGTCCTTATCGGTAATAACCTGGTCAATATTCTGGCGTCCGCCATTGGTACTATCGTAGGGATGCGTTTGTATGGCGATGCCGGTGTCGCGATCGCGACCGGTATCCTGACATTTGTTGTACTGGTGTTTGCAGAAGTGCTGCCCAAAACGGTTGCTGCACTTTATCCAGAAAAAGTCGCTTACCCCAGTAGCTTTCTGCTCGGTCCGCTGCAATACATCATGCTGCCCCTGGTGTGGTTGCTTAACACCATTACCCGACTGCTGATGCGACTGGTGGGCATCCGGGCGGATGGTGCGATTAGTTCAGCGCTCAGTAAAGAAGAGTTGCGTACCATCGTTTACGAATCGCGTACGCACATGTCGCGCCGCAATCAGGATATGTTGTTATCTGTACTGGACCTTGAAAAGGTCAGTGTGGACGACATTATGGTGCCGCGTAACGAGATTGTTGGTATTAACATCAACGATGACTGGAAATCAGTCATCCGTCAGTTAAGCCATTCACCGCACGGTCGCATTGTCCTGTTCCGTGATTCGCTGGATGATTGTGTAGGGATGCTGCGGGTGCGCGAAGCCTGGCGCATGATGACCGAGAAAAAAGAGTTTACGAAAGAGATGCTGCTGCGTGCCGCCGATGAGATCTACTACATTCCCGAAGGCACGCCGCTCAACGTTCAGTTGGTGAAATTTCAGCGCAACAAGAAAAAGACCGGTCTGGTCGTGGATGAGTACGGCGATATCAAAGGCCTGATTTCGATAGAGGACATTCTGGAGGAGATTGTGGGTGATTTCACGACCTCAATGTCTCCGTCGCTGGCTGAAGAAGTGATGCCGCAAAATGATGGCTCCGTACTGATTGAAGGTAGCGCGAATATTCGTGAGATCAATAAAGCCTTCAACTGGCAACTGCCTGAGCAGGAAGCGCGTACCATCAACGGTATGTTACTGGAAGCACTGGAAGAGATTCCAACAGTGAACACGCGCGTTCAGGTGAATCACTATGATATTGATATTCTGGATGTGCAGGACAATATGATTAAGCAGGTTCGCATCACACCACAGACACCGCTCAAGCAATCCGTAGGATCCTGATGCTCATAAAAAACTGCACCTTACTCAGTTGGGTGTCCAACTTTTTGGGTGCAGTTCATTGCAAGGCGGTTTTTTTCGCCTGACCCGCAGGTTTTTGAAAAGCCCGCCGTCGTCATGCAGGCGCTGTTATAAAAAACGCCGCTCATGTGCGGCGTTTTACTGTCCGGACTAACCTAACTGACTAGATGTGCAGCTCTTTCAGTTTTTCGGCAGGCAGTTTCAGATCGTCATTGTGGTTAACACCGATCTCCTGCGCCAGCACGTTGCGGGCAATTTGCTGAGCTTCATCCAGAGAATGCAGTTTATAGCTGCCACACTGATATTCGTTCAGCTCTGGAATCTGGTTCTGATCTTTCACCTTCAGCACGTCTTCCATCGCGCCTTTCCAGGCTTGTGCCACACGTTGCTCGTCTGGTGTACCAATCAGGCTCATGTAGAAGCCTGTGCGGCAACCCATAGGTGAAATATCAACAATCTCTACGCCGTTACCGTTGAGATGGTTACGCATAAAGCCCGCAAACAAATGTTCAAGCGTGTGGATCCCACGTTCAGTCAGAATGTCGATATTGGGGCGACAAAAACGCAGGTCAAAAACAGTAATCGTATCGCCATGGGGAGTCTTCATGGTTTTTGCTACACGCACTGCGGGCGCGGCCATGATGGTGTGATCAACAGTAAAACTATCCAGTAATGGCATACGTCACCTCTTGGTCTGAAAAATTTTTTGAGAACGATGAAACTTTTCCGATCGCCCAGCGTCTGAATATATGAAAGACGCGCATTTGTTATCATCCATCCCTGACAACAGAGATGTTAATTTGGCCACATTGATGTGGCCTTTTTCTTTTCTACCCTTCCCGGCCAGCCAGATAGGTTTCAAAATCTAACGTATCATTCGCTTCAAGCTGCTGCTGCGCGGCAACGGACGCCTGTGCCTGACGCGCAAAGTCTTCCGGCTTGAGCACTTCCAGTGGCTCGTTAACCAGCAACTGCTGATACTGCTCTGCCAGAGCGATGCCCGTTCCCGTCACGCCGCTTTCTTTCATGGCTTTAAGAATACGCGCCGAATAGGTTAGCTCAGGATCGTCGAAGGATGCTACCAGTTCGTCACAGACTTGCTGATATTCTGTTGTGCCTTGATTGCTGTCCAGCGCTTCCGCAACGCGGCGCAAATCAGCAAACAGTGTCTTGCCGACCTCGACCAGTGAATACTCTGCTTCACCGCAGCCGACTGCAATTTTCAGATCGGGTTTGCGCCCTTCCAGCACCACGCGATTCCAGTTCTGCCGACTGCACTGCAATTCATCAGAGCTCATCTCTGGCGCATCTGCCAGCGTGCACCAAATCAGGAACAGATCCAGGAACCGCACCTGGTTTTCATCCACCCCGATGGGCGAGAAAGGGTTAATGTCCATTGAGCGCACTTCGATGTACTCGATGCCGCCACGTTGCAGGGCATCGGAAGGCGCTTCACCGGATCGGGTAACGCGCTTGGGACGAATCGGCGCATAGAGCTCATTCTCAATCTGCAGGACGTTAGTGTTCAGCTGCAACCAGTTTCCGTCTGCATCCCGCGTGCCCATCTTCACGAAGTCTTCAGAAGGCGTTTTAATCGCTTTTTTCAGGGCGCTGACATAACCCTCAAGAGAGTTAAAGGTAATACCCAGCGAGCTCTGCGACTTATTGGTATAGCCCAGGTCACTCAGACGCAGCGAAGTGGCATAGGGGAGCCAGAGCGTACCTTTATTATCGGTGTCAAACGGCAGTGCGCTCTCGCTGCCCTGCAGGAAACTGGAACAAATTGCAGGCGATGCGCCAAACAGATAAGGGATGATCCAGCCAAAACGATAGTAGTTGCGGATCAGCCGCAGATAACCGGCAGATATGGTTTCTTTACCGCTTTCATAATCTTTTACGTCCGCCCAGGCCTGCCAGAAGGACAACGGCAGCGAGAAGTTGTAATGGATACCGGAGATGGTTTGCATCAACGCACCATAGCGGTTCTTTAATCCCTGACGGTAAAGGGTTTTCATACGACCGATGTTGGATTTGCCGTATTGTGCCAGCGTAATTTTATCCGCATCTTCAATCAGGCAAGGCATGCTGAAAGGCCACATGCGCTCTTCACCGAGTTCGCGGGCAACATGACGATGAACGTCACGCAAAAACGCCAGCATGTGATCGATGCTGTGATCAACCGGGGTAATAAACTCCAGCAGCGTTTCAGCAAAGTCGGTGGTGATCCAGTCATGCTTAAGCGCCGACCCCAGTGACTCTGGATGCGCGGTCGTCGCAAGATGACCATCTGGCTGCACACGCAGCGTTTCACGTTCAATGCCACGGCCAATGCCTTTAAGTGCATCAGGATGCGCTTCCAGCCAGGATAACGCTTTTGATACGTCGGGGATCACATTAACCTCCCGCTGTGTGAATAATTTATTTTTGTTCAGCATAGTGTTAACCCTAGCCCCGAATCAGTACGAATCAATGCCACCATTCCATGCCCTGTAATGTGGCGGTCGCAATAACGATATAACGCAGCGTTTTACCGATAGCCAGAAACAGTATCGAGGGCAACCAGCCAAAGCGTAACCAACCTGCAAGAACGCAGAGCAGATCGCCTACAATCGGTAGCCAACTAAACAACAGTGCTGCCGGCCCCAGCCGTTGCAACCACGTCATCGCTGTCTCATGCCATCGCCCCTGACGTTTTAACGGCAATAAGCGACCCAAAATTATGTTGGTCAAGCCACCCAGGGTATTCCCTAACGATGCGACTAAAATCAACCCATAGACTGATGCGCTTTTCGCGATCAGTAGTGCAACTAACAGCGCCTCTGAGCTACCCGGAAGTAACGTCGCACTGAGAAAGCTGCTACTCAATAAAGACACATAAGCCAGTGTTTCGCTCACAGCAGGCGAACATCAACCACGGCCATCCCTGCGGCCTTCGCTGCCTGCACGCCAAAATCAGCGTCTTCGAACACCACACAGCGCTCTGGCGCGATGCCCATCAGCGCAGCACAGCGTAGAAAGGTATCGGGCTCAGGCTTGTGACGCTGCACGTCGTCGGCCCCCACCACAGCAGAAAAGAGATCTCTGACACCCAACTGGCTGAGCAGCGCATCAGCCATAGCGTGCTCACTGCCTGTACCCACAGCCAAAGGGCGGCGACCATAGTACGCCTTGACGACCTCCATGAGCGGAAGCGGCTGCACGTTATCCAGCAGCATCGCTTTTACCGCTGCTGTTTTTTCAGCGGCGAGCAAATAAGGATCGCGATCTGAATTATTGGTTTCAATAATGAACTTCGCCAGTTGCCATGAGGGCGCACCGTTGAACGCCGTTACGCGCGCTTCATCGAACGCCAGGCCATAGCGTGACAGCACCTGACGCCACGCTTTTCGATGTGTCGGTTCAGTATCAAGAATAGTACCGTCCATATCGAAAATCAGGGCGTCGTATTGATCGTAGATTGTCACTGAGGACCTCCAACAAATGAGCCATTACTTTAGCTGAATGTGCGTAGGTTGTCGCCAGGCGGGATGAACAGCAAATGCTTTGAAAGCATTAGCTATTTTAGTTTTCAGATAAAGGTGATCGGGTTGGAAAGCCTGTAAGGTCGCGAATTCCCTGTGATTTTAGCAGCGATGCAGAAGGTAAGCGCTATGCCAGGAATGTTATCAAGGATTAACAATGTTCAGCAGAAAATGTATCACCACAATCAATGTGATTCTGGCACAAGATCGCGACTACGCTCACGCCTTAAAGCCCGGACGCGTTCAGGCCGCATAAACCGAAGCTTGCGCGACACAGGTGAGGTTTGAGGGCATTCAGGTGAGGCGTTCTCAGATCGTCTGAGTAAACAGAGAGAACGAACAGTGTTGTCCTGCGCCTGATAACACGATGGCTTCACAGGTCATATGCTGGGGATTTCGGCCAGAAGATTCGCAAGACAGTGACTCGGCTGACGCCTTGCCCTTCAGGCCGTTGCTGAAGCAACGTTATCCTCCCTGGTGTTCGCTGTGATGACACCGGACCATGACAGAGAGGTTTCGCTTGAGCATTGCAGAATGTGGTGCATCCGGGAGGATGACTCGGCTGACGCCTCGCCCTTCGGGCCGTTGCTGAAGCAACGTTATCCTCCCTGGTGTTCGCTGTGATGACACCGGACCATGACAGAGAGGTTTCACTTGAGCACTACAGAATATGGTGCATCCGGGAGGATTCGAACCTCCGACCGCTCGGTTCGTAGCCGAGTACTCTATCCAGCTGAGCTACGGATGCATAGGTAATCTTTTATGGACTGGCAGAAATCAACCTGGGGGTAATACGAAGAATGGTGCATCCGGGAGGATTATTCGGCTGACGCCTCGCCCTTCGGGCCGTTGCTGAAGCAACGTTATCCTCTCTGGCTCTGCCTGACAAATCGACGATGCCTTACAGACCAGGAATACACGTCCATACCGAAAAGTATGGTGCATCCGGGAGGATTCGAACCTCCGACCGCTCGGTTCGTAGCCGAGTACTCTATCCAGCTGAGCTACGGATGCATTATGAAATTCTTGTACAACGCAGGGTGCTAACGACTCACCATGAAGGAATTGCTAGTTCACTTTACAACTCTGTTCCGACAATGTTTTCTGCGGCGCTTCGCCTGACATCAACATATCCATATTCAACGATATGGTGCATCCGGGAGGATTCGAACCTCCGACCGCTCGGTTCGTAGCCGAGTACTCTATCCAGCTGAGCTACGGATGCATCGGAAATGGCGGTGAGGGAGGGATTCGAACCCTCGATACAGCTTTTGACCGTATACTCCCTTAGCAGGGGAGCGCCTTCAGCCTCTCGGCCACCTCACCTTACGCGTTCTTCCGAACTGCGCTTCTGAACTTGTTTCTGCTCATCGGCACTGCGTGGCGCACATATTACTTTCCCGCACTTATAAGTCAAACAATTTTTCGGAAGGTTTTTTCCGTTTGCACAAATGACAGGCAATTGGGACAAAATGACCGCAAAAAGAGTGAATAATCAACAATCAAAGATGATGAAGTTAACAAAAAGGGTAGATAACGAGGAAAAAGAAAAGGCGAGACGGCGGGAACAAAGGGTAGCGTCTCGCACAGGTGCGAGACGCTGAATCTGTCAAACGTTGGTTTGTTGCGTTTTTTCGGCCTGGATGCGCTGATAAATCTCTTCGCGATGCACAGACACTTCTTTTGGTGCGTTAACACCAATGCGGACCTGGTTACCTTTGACGCCCAGTACCGTTACAGTCACCTCATCACCGATCATGAGGGTTTCACCAACTCGACGAGTTAGAATAAGCATTCTTTGCTCCTTGAAAGATTAAAAGAGTCGGGCTTGATAAAGCTTCCCGGCGTTATCCATCACTTAACGCTGTACACAGGCTATGAGAAATACACCATTGCACATCAACGCGCCAATACATTCTGCTGATAAATAGTTTAGCCGAAATACGCTACATCAACCCGACTTTGTCACTAGCAAATTTAACATCGTATTAAAAAGCGCCGGAACATCAGTTCTGGCGCTTGCTACGATGAATTATTTTATTTCATTACAGACGGCTCGAAACCCATCCTTCAACACCTGCCAGCGCACCTTTCAGTGCAGTAGCATCACTGCCACCTGCCTGCGCCATGTCAGGTCTGCCACCGCCCTTACCACCCACTTTAGGCGCAAGTTCGGCGATGAGTTCCCCAGCCTTAACACGGTCGGTTAAATCTTTCGTTACGCCAGCAATCAGTGACACTTTGCCATCTGCTACCGTAGCCAGCACGATAATCGCCGAGCCCAGCTGGTTTTTCAGATCATCCACCATGGTCCTCAGCATTTTCGGATCGGTGTTGCTGAGCTCAGTCACCAGCAGCTTAACGCCTTTGACGTCGACCGCATGATTGCCCAGCTGCGCACTTTCCTGCGCCGCCTGCTGATCGCGTAACTGCTGTAACTCTTTCTCCAGCGAACGCAGATGATCAACCAGCCCGCGCACTTTTTCATTCAGGTTACTGCTGTTGGCTTTCACCAGTTGGGCAATATCCTGTAGCTGGCTACTCTGCGCATAAACCTGTGCCAGAGCCGCCTCGCCTGTGATCGCCTCAATACGGCGAATCCCTGCGGCAGTACCGGACTCGGCCTGAATGCGGAACAGGCCGATATCACCGGTTCGCGCAGCGTGCGTTCCGCCACACAGCTCAACCGAGAAATCCCCCATGGTCAGAACGCGAACCTGCTGATCGTATTTTTCACCGAACAGGGCCATCGCGCCTTTGGCTTTCGCCGCCTCAAGATCCATGACACGGGTTTCAACAGGCAAATTGCGACGGATCTGTGCGTTAACAATATCTTCGACCTGACGAATCTCCTGAGGTTTCATGGCCTCAAAATGTGAGAAGTCAAAACGCAAATATTTGTCGTTAACCAACGAGCCCTTCTGAGCAACATGTTCACCTAAAACCTGACGCAATGCAGCATGCAACAGATGCGTTGCGGAGTGATTCAGACGAATACGAGCCCTGCGCGCCTCATCAACCACCGCCTCAAGACGATCGCCAACGCGTAATTGTCCGCTGCTGAGTTTGCCAATATGACCAATCGCCTGACCATATTTTTGCGTATCCTGTACGCTAAACAGCGCGTTATTGCCTTTCAGCTCGCCAGTGTCGCCTACCTGACCGCCAGACTCGCCATAAAATGGCGTTTCATCCAGCACAATCACCGCGTCCTGACCGGCAGACAGGGCGTCAACGGCTTCACCGTTCACGAACAGCGCCTTGACGGTCGCCGTCAGATCCAACTGCTCATAGCCTTTAAACGAGGAAGCCGCGTCGATACGAATCACATTGCTGTAGTCTGCGCCGAAGCCGCTGGCTTCACGTGCGCGCTGGCGCTGCTGTTCCATCGCCTTTTCAAAACCGGCTTCATCGATTTTGAGGTTACGTTCACGGCAAACGTCAGCCGTTAAATCGGCAGGGAATCCGAAGGTATCGTATAAGCGGAAGACGGTTTCGCCATCCAGTGTATCACCCTGCAGTTTTGCCAGTTCCTCGTCCAGAAGTGCCAGGCCACGTTCAAGCGTTTTAGCAAACTGCTCTTCTTCACTTTTCAGAACGTTCTCAACCTGTGCCTGCTGACGCTGTAACTCTTCGCCTGCCGCGCCCATGACCTGAATCAGTGGTGCAACCAGCTTGTAGAAGAATGCGTCTTTAGCACCCAGCATATTGCCGTGACGTACGGCGCGGCGAATGATACGACGCAGGACATAGCCACGGTTTTCATTCGACGGAATGACGCCATCGGCAATCAGGAAGGCGCAGGAACGAATGTGATCGGCAATAACGCGCAGGGATTTATTATTCAGATCGGTCGCGCCGGTGACCTTCGCAACCGCTTCAATCAACGTCTGGAACAGGTCGATTTCATAGTTTGAATTAACATGCTGCAGAACCGCAGTAATACGTTCCAGCCCCATCCCGGTATCCACAGAGGGCTTAGGTAATGGCAACATCGTGCCATCCGCCTGACGGTTAAACTGCATAAAGACGATGTTCCAGATCTCGATATAGCGATCGCCATCCTCTTCAGGGCTGCCCGGTGGTCCGCCCCAGATATGGTCGCCGTGATCGTAGAAAATTTCGCTGCAGGGACCGCAAGGCCCGGTATCACCCATCTGCCAGAAGTTATCTGACGCGTAGGCGCTGCCCTTGTTATCACCGATACGGATAATACGCTCACGGGGAACGCCAATATCGTTGGCCCAGATATCGTAAGCTTCGTCATCGGTTTCATACACGGTGACCCACAGGCGCTCTTTGGGCAGCTTAAACCACTGCTCGCCGGTCAGCAGTTCCCAGGCAAACGCAATAGCTTCTTTTTTGAAGTAGTCGCCAAAGCTGAAATTGCCCAGCATTTCAAAAAAGGTGTGGTGACGTGCGGTATAACCGACGTTTTCAAGATCGTTGTGTTTCCCGCCGGCACGTACGCAGCGTTGTGACGTCGTTGCTCGCGTGTAGTCACGCTTTTCCTGACCCAGAAACACATCTTTGAACTGGTTCATTCCGGCGTTGGTAAACAGCAACGTCGGATCGTTGTTTGGTACCAGGGAGCTGCTTGCTACAACCTGATGTCCCTTACTATTGAAAAAGTCGAGAAACGCTTGACGGATCTCAGCAGTGCTCTTGCTCATATATATCCTGGAATCACGCTAACGAAAGGTCCTTCTTTATCAGGCGTACCGCATCGTTACGGCAGCAAGCATAAGGAACCAAAAGGGGTAAGATAAATATTCTTCGGAGGGAAGTAAAATCACATCGACTTTTAGTCATCAAAATTTCTGAAAACCTGCTGAATATCCTCGCTCAGAAAGCCTTTGGCATGCAAAAAGCGCTGCACTTTGGCTTTTTCTTTCCATTCTGTCGGCAATGGGTGACCAAATTTTTTCTCGGCGAGTTCAGCCGCACAGGCCGACCAGTCAATATCGGTTTCTTCCATGGCGAGATCGATCGCATCACGGCTGATGCCCTTTTGTGCCAGCTCCAGCCTGATACGCTGTGAACCAAATCCCTTGCGGCTTCGGCTCTGAATAAATCGTGCGGTAAAGCGCTCGTCATTTAACCAGCCGTTTTCACCACACCAGTTCAGCACCTTTTCCATTAGCTCGGGCGTAATGATTTCAGGATCTTTTTGTTTCATCCACGCGCTACGCTGAGCGGACAGCTGGAGCTTTTGTTTAAGCTCTTCGCGGCTGTGGTCACGCTGGCCCAGCAGGCGCATCGCACGATCCAGCAGGCGTGAAAATGAGATGACTTGTGGCTGAGATTGTTCAGACATACTGCGCACCTTTTACGAACGGAGGGAGAGTATGGCGGGAGACAGGAACAGAGGAAAGGCACGTGAGGCGTTAATGTAAAACAGGAGCGGAAAATCCGCTCCTGCTTCAGGCTTTAATAATCTTCGTTGGCTTCGCTCGCCGCCTTCTCAACGTCGTTGCCTGCAACGTCCGCCGCGATATTTTGATCGCCACCGTTAAGCAGCATTTCACGCAGTTTGATATCAAGCTCGTCGGCCACCGCGGCATTTTCTTTGAGGAAGTTGCCCGCGTTTGCCTTGCCCTGACCGATCTTATCGCCTTTATAGCTGTACCATGCACCGGCTTTTTCAATCAGCTTGTGCTTCACGCCAAGATCCACCAGCTCACCGAAGGTGTTAATGCCTTCGCCGTACATGATCTGGAACTCAGCCTGTTTAAATGGCGCCGCAATTTTGTTCTTAACGACTTTAACGCGCGTTTCACTACCCACCACGTTGTCACCCTCTTTAATCGCACCGATACGGCGAATATCAAGGCGAACAGAAGCGTAGAACTTCAGCGCGTTACCACCGGTAGTGGTTTCCGGGTTACCGAACATCACACCAATCTTCATACGAATCTGGTTGATGAAGATCAGCAGCGTATTAGACTGCTTCAGGTTACCCGCCAGCTTACGCATTGCCTGGCTCATCATACGTGCCGCCAGGCCCATATGTGAGTCACCGATTTCACCTTCGATTTCGGCTTTTGGCGTCAGTGCAGCTACGGAGTCAACGATAATGACGTCAACGGCACCAGAGCGGGCCAGCGCATCACAAATTTCCAGGGCCTGCTCACCGGTATCCGGCTGTGAACACAGCAGATTGTCGATATCTACGCCCAGTTTCTTAGCATAGATGGGATCCAGTGCGTGCTCAGCATCGATAAAGGCACAGGTTTTGCCCTTACGCTGCGCGGCGGCAATAACCTGAAGTGTCAGTGTCGTTTTACCTGAGGCCTCTGGGCCGTAGATCTCAACGATACGTCCCATCGGTAAACCACCCGCACCTAATGCGATATCCAGTGACAGAGAACCTGTTGAAATGGTTTCCACATCCATTGAGCGGTCTTCACCCAAGCGCATGATGGAGCCTTTACCAAATTGCTTCTCAATCTGGCCGAGCGCGGCAGCTAAAGCCTTCTGTTTGTTTTCATCAATTGCCATTTCTACTCCTAATCATGCCGGGTAAACACGCACGCATGGTGCCTGTGCACTTTCTGTTGCGGGTAATTATACTGTATAGTCATACAGTATCAAGTTTAATTTTGCAGAAATTGACGGGATAACGTCTGGAGTGCCCAACCAACTGACTGACGGCGCACGGCATCGCGATCGCCATCAAACTGCTGACGAAAAGCCATGACCACGCCACTCGGCGCCGCAAAGCCAAACCAGACCGTGCCTACCGGTTTGTCTTCACTGCCACCATCCGGGCCGGCAATACCGCTAACGGAAATAGCGTAATCGGCGCGCGCCCGCTGCTGTGCACCAAGGGCCATTTCACGAACTACCGCCTCGCTGACGGCGCCGTATTGCGCCAGTGACGCCGCGCTGACACCGACCAGTTCTTGTTTGGCATCGTTACTGTAGGTGACAAAACCCCGTTCGAACCAGGCAGAGCTTCCGCTCACGTCAGTAAACACTTTTGCTATCCAGCCGCCCGTGCAGGATTCTGCACAAGTTACGGTAGCGTTACGCCGTTTAAGCGCCTCACCTGTCTGCGCACTCAGCGCGTGCAACTGCTGGTCATTCATTTTTCGCTCCCTGTCGCCGTTGAGTGAACATGGTGCATGCTCTGCGCTTTTTCAAGCACTCAGGGGCGCTTAGTCAACAAATTGCGCGTTACGCTCCAGTTTAGCCGTTGCGTGTCGCCACCATGAAAAGCCGGGGGAAAGCTAAGAGTACCTTGCCATCCTGACGGGCGGGATAGCCGGTAATAAGACACTGATGATAAGCAGCCAGAAACTGTTCCTGCTCAGAGACGTCCAGCGGCGCAAGGAAAGGACGCAGCCCGGTGGCCTTTAACCAGTGGATGATGGCCTGCGCATCGTCCATAACGTGATAGTAGGTGGTTCGCCAGATATCAACCGCGCAGCCTGCCTTTGTCAGCACGTCATAATAGTGTTCAGTTGAGGGTAATTTTTTGCGTTCCGCCGCCTGCGCGCTGATCTTGTCGCGCCAGGGGCCGGATGCCGCGACCTCACGCATTAACTGATGCGAAGGTTCTTCCAGGTTATCGGGCATTTGAACCGCCAGCGCACCGGCAGGTGCCAGTTGACTGACTAACCGTGGTAACAGGGTGGGATGATCGCCAAGCCATTGCAGCGACGCGTTGGCATAAATGACCTGCTGCGGGATGTCGGTTGTCCAGTTGCCGATATCCGCCTGAATAAACTGGCACTGAGGCAAACGTTCCCGCGCCTGCGCGAGCATGGCGGCAGAACTGTCAAGCCCGATCACCTGCGCCTGCGGCCAGGCATCGTAAAGCAGTTCGGTGCTGTTCCCGGGGCCACAGCCCAGATCGGTAACGAACCGGACATCTTCAACCTCAATTCGTGCCAGTAATTCATGCGCAGGCCGCGTTCTTTCTGCCTCAAATTTACGATACAGCGCGGGATCCCAGTCTTGCATATTGCGTCTCCTCTCAGGGGTTAAAGATTCACAGAAGATGAGACGTATAAATAAACATAAAGTGCCCGACCAACAGCAAAATATGTCAGCGGCACGCAAACGGGCAGGAGGTCTTTATAAGGGAAAAGCCCGGTCGGGCTGACAGGAATAAGATCGGGCGCAGCGAGCAGGCGCCCGGCAGAATCAGTTCTTTTTCACAAACTCAGATTTGAGCTTCATCGGACCAAATCCGTCGATCTTGCAATCAATATTGTGATCGCCTTCAACCAGCCGGATGCTCTTAACCCGGGTGCCTATTTTCAGCACAGACGAACTGCCTTTGACCTTCAGATCTTTAACGACCGTGACGCTGTCGCCATCGGCGAGTAAATTGCCGTTTGCATCACGAACGATCAAATCCTGACCGCTGTCATCCCCTTCAGCCTGAGTCCAGATATGACCACAGGACGGACAGTTAAGATTTTCAGCATCTTGCCAGGTGTAATCGGCATGGCAAACAGGGCAAGCAGGTAAAGACATAACGGCTCCAGAAAATGAGGACGGCACAGAATAAAGGGCCGTCATCATATATCCTTACAGTTGCTAAGGGTAGTTTTAAAACAGCGATCCCTGGCGCGCCTTGCTGACCGCCTCTCCCAGTTGCCACACAGTCATCGCGTAATGCGTGCTGTTGTTGTAGCGGGTAATGGCATAGAAGTTAGGCAAGCCGTACCAGTACTGGTAGCTGGTGCCGAGATCCAGACGGAGCAGGCTGACCTCGTCATGGCCATCCAGCGAACCCTGTGGAGAAAGCCCCGATGCTGCCAGCGTGCTGACGTTGTAACGGGTTTTGAAACCGTTTTCGAGCATGGGTGCCTGACCACTGGCTGGCACGGCAACATTTTCACCCGGACGCCAGCCGTTCTGCTGGAAATAGTGTGCGACACTGCCTATCGCATCGACGGGATCCCACAAATTGATATGGCCGTCACCGTTAAAATCTACCGCATAAGCTTTGTAGGACGATGGCATGAACTGACCGTAGCCCATCGCGCCCGCAAAGGAGCCTTTAAGATCGAGCGGATCGTCCTTCTCATCACGCGCCATGAGCAGGAAGGTCTCCAGCTCACCGCTAAAGTAAGCAGCACGGCGCGGGTAATCAAATGAGAGCGTTGCCAGCGCGTCCAGAATGCGGGTTTTCCCCATGATGCGGCCCCAGCGCGTTTCCACGCCGATAATGCCAACAATAATCTCAGGCGGAACGCCGTAGACCTGCTGCGCACGCTGCAGTGCATCCTGATATTGATTCCAGAACGCGACGCCATTTTGCACGTTATCCGGTGTGATAAATTTATTGCGATAGCGAATCCAGGCACCGTTAGGCCCACTCGGCGGTGTATAGGACGGCGCCTGACGATCCATTAAACGCAGGACGTAGTCCAGCCGCTTAGCCTGGCCAATAATGGCGTGCAGTTGCTCACGGTCGAAGCCGTGTTTCGCCACCATTTTGTCGATGAACTGTTCCGCAACAGGATTGCTGGCGAAGTCACCAAACATCGGCTGAACAGCATGAGACGGCTCCAGCAAAAAGCCGCCTTTAGGCGCAACCAGTTCGGCGGGCGGCTGCGAAGAGTGTGGCTTACTGCTACAGGCGGCAAGCAGGGCAAAAAGCGGAAGGTAAGCAAGCTTAAAACGCATCAGATATCCATATAACAGGCCAGACCAGGGATTTTAATGTTAATCGTTCAACGCGGATACATACAAACGAGATCGTAAAAAAAAACACTTTTTTTAACAATCAAACCGGCTGTTTTGTGAAATGCCTCTACTGCTTTCTCTCTCATCAAAAAAATCATTCAGTTGGCGACCCGGCTTTGCTAACTTCGTTACCCGCTGCGGTAAGCCGGATGATGCAGGAGCCGTAAAATGGTACTATCTCCGCGCGGCATATGCAGCATGATGGTCGCTGCCTATCACCCTTGTTTAACCCAGCGAAAACCGTGACGGGAAAAGGAAGAGTCAACCTTGAGTAAGAATGAGATGAACAAAACAGCGCACATGGACTTGAGTACGCACACGCCAATGATGCAGCAATATTTACGCCTCAAGGCTGAGCATCCGGATATCCTGCTGTTTTATCGCATGGGCGATTTCTACGAGCTGTTTTATGACGATGCCAAACGTGCCTCTCAGCTGTTAGACATTTCCTTAACCAAACGCGGCGCCTCGGCAGGCGAGCCGATCCCCATGGCCGGTGTGCCCCATCACGCCGTCGAAAACTATTTAGCCCGGCTGGTGCAACTCGGTGAATCAGTCGCCATCTGTGAGCAAATTGGCGACCCTGCGCTGAGTAAAGGCCCGGTGGAACGCAAAGTCGTGCGTATAGTTACCCCGGGCACCATCAGCGATGAAGCCCTGTTACAGGAACGCCAGGATAACCTGCTGGCGGCAATTGTTCAGGGGGCGCGCGGCTATGGTTATGCCACGCTGGATATCAGCTCAGGCCGTTTTCGCCTGAGTGAACCTGCCGATCAGGAAACGATGGCGGCAGAACTGCAGCGAACGAATCCTGCCGAGCTACTTTATCCGGAAGATTTTGCTGCGATGGCGCTTATCGATCAGCGTCGCGGTTTACGTCGCCGTCCGCTTTGGGAGTTTGAAATCGACACGGCGCGTCAGCAGCTCAACATGCAGTTTGGCACACGGGACTTAAACGGTTTTGGTGTTGAGCAGGCGCACCTGGGTCTGCGCGCCGCCGGCTGTCTGCTGCAGTATGTGAAAGATACCCAACGAACCAGCCTTCCCCATATCCGCTCTCTTAGCATGGAGCGTCAGCAGGACAGCATCATTATGGATGCGGCCACGCGCCGTAACCTTGAAATTACGCAAAATCTTGCGGGCGGAACAGAGAACACGCTGGCCGCCGTGCTGGATAAAACCGTCACGCCAATGGGAAGCCGGATGCTAAAGCGCTGGCTGCATATGCCGCTGCGTGACAGTAGTATCATCGCGAAACGACAGGCATCAATTGCAGAGCTGCAACCACTCAGCGATGCGCTGCAACCCGTTCTGCGCCAGGTCGGTGATTTAGAGCGTATTCTGGCCCGACTGGCGCTGCGAACGGCGCGCCCGCGTGATCTGGCGCGCATGCGCCATGCCTTTCAGCAGTTGCCGGAACTCAACGATCTGCTGGCAAACGCCGAATCCGCCCAGTTGAAAACGCTGCGTGCACAGATGGGCGAGTTTAGCGAACTGCGCACTCTGCTTGAGCAGGCCGTTGTCGAATCCCCCCCGGTATTAATCAGGGATGGTGGCGTTATTGCGCCCGGTTATAACGCCGAGCTTGATGAGTGGCGAGCACTCGCCGATGGCGCAACAGATTATCTGGATCGACTGGAAGTTCGCGAACGCGAAAAGCTCGGTCTGGACAGCCTGAAAGTGGGCTTTAACGGCGTTCACGGCTACTACATTCAGGTCAGCCGTGGCCAGAGCCATCAGGTGCCTATCCACTATGTTCGCCGTCAGACGTTGAAGAACGCAGAGCGCTACATCATTCCAGAGCTGAAAGAGTACGAAGATAAAGTCCTTACCTCTAAGGGCAAAGCGCTGGCGCTGGAGAAAAGCCTGTATGAAGGCCTGTTTGACCAGCTGTTGCCGCATCTTGAAGCGCTGCAGCTCAGTGCGGCGGCGCTGGCCGAACTGGATGTCCTGAGTAACCTCGCGGAACGAGCCTGGACACTTAACTACTGCCGTCCGACGCTGCACGACAAGCCCGGGATTAAAATTACCGCCGGCCGCCATCCGGTAGTGGAGCAGGTCCTGAAAGAACCTTTTATCGCGAACCCGCTCTCTCTGGCCCCACAACGCCGCATGTTGATCATCACCGGTCCGAATATGGGCGGTAAAAGTACCTACATGCGCCAGGCGGCGTTAATCGCCCTGATGGCCTGGATTGGCAGCTTCGTTCCTGCCGAAGAGGTGGTCATTGGTCCACTGGATCGTATCTTCACCCGTGTGGGCGCGGCAGATGATCTGGCCTCCGGGCGTTCGACCTTTATGGTTGAAATGACCGAGACGGCCAATATTCTGCACAACGCGACAGAAAACAGCCTGGTCCTGATGGATGAAATCGGCCGCGGCACCTCGACGTATGACGGTTTATCGCTGGCCTGGGCCTGTGCGGAAAATCTGGCTAACCGTATTAAAGCGATGACCCTGTTTGCGACGCACTACTTTGAACTGACGACCCTGCCTGAAAAACTGGAAGGCGTGGTTAACGTTCACCTGGACGCAGTTGAACACGGCGATACGATTGCGTTCATGCATAGCGTGCAAGACGGGGCTGCCAGTAAAAGCTACGGACTGGCCGTAGCTGCGCTCGCGGGCGTGCCCAAAGAGGTCATTAAACGGGCGCGCAATAAGCTGAAAGAGCTCGAAACGGTTTCCAGTCAGTCCGCGACGTCAAACATTGACGGCTCGCAGTTGCCGCTGTTGGTGGAAGAAACCTCCCCTGCCGTGGAAGCACTTGAGGCACTGGATCCCGATACGCTGACACCGCGACAGGCGCTGGACTGGATCTACCGCCTTAAATCGCTGGTCTGATCACTGCCGCCCTTGTCTGGGCGGCAACTGACTGCGCGTCAACCTTCTCTTGCGCCTGCGTTTCCCATTCTGCTGGCGCATTTTTCTGTTACTGCTTTACGCTATGACCGGCCGTTAAAGCGGTGTCATACTGCTGTCGTGTGCCTGTCGTGCTGCGATCGTGTTCCTGACGACGCTAACCGGGGATGCTGCTTACCGATTGTTTACTCTTTCGGAGACTGCACTATGCGTAACCTGAATAAAGTCAGAGAATATCGTCTTGCCCGCGCCTGGTCACAGGAGCAACTGGCCGAAATGGCCGGACTCAGCACCCGAACCGTACAACGCATTGAAAACGGTGATCCACCCAGTCTGGAAACGTTGAGTGCGCTGGCGGCCGTCTTTGCGTGTAAAATCACCGACCTGACCAGCGAGGCATCAGCGGAGAACGGCGAAGCGTTGGACAGCTACATTTCAGATGCCCGCCTGCAGCTTGCTGCCGAGAGTCGGTTTTACCGTTCTCTGTTTAGCGCCGTGGTAGTGTGCACACTGCTGTTCGTCCTCAACCACTTTACCTCGCCGAATGAGCGCTGGTCACTTTGGGTCGCTGCTATTTGGGGAGCCTTACTCGTGGTCAGAGCATTACGCCTGTTTATTTTCAAGGAAGCGATCCGCCGTTGGCAGCAAAGACGGCTGCAAAAGTTATTGCGCAGGCAGGGGTAACTTAGCGGGTTGCGCCTTCCTGTTATCCTCACACTTCAGGAACAGCTTATGCACTGGTACAGTCAGGACGCCTTTGCAATTCGTCTCGAATGGGGCATCGCCGCACTGGATCATCTTGCCGGCAATGTGGATGCCATTGTGATAGTGGATGTGATGTCCTTTTCCACCTCCGTCAGTCTTGCGGTGGAGAACGGGGCACGCGTGTATCCCTATCCCTGGAAAGATCAGACTGTCGTCCATTATGCGCAGTCCGTCGGTGCTGTCGCGGCGAACAGCGACAGGCGATTCGGTGGCGAAGGCTACAGCCTGTCGCCCCGAACGTTGCTCAGCGTTCGCCCTGGTGAAAGGTTGGTACTGCCTTCCCCTAATGGCTCCGCAACCTGCTTCCGGGCACGAGAGTGGGGCGTGCCCGTGCTGACAGGCTGTCTGAGAAACCTCACTGCCACCGCCGAGGCCTGCCGCCCCTTTAAACGTCTTTTGATTGTCCCCTGCGGCGAACGTTGGCCGGACGGGAGCCTTCGCCCCTGTATTGAGGACTATGTGGTTGCCGGGGGGATCATTGCCGCACTTGAGCGAAACTCGCTGTCACCGGAAGCACAGACCGCTGTCGCAGCCTGGCACGCTCATCAGTTGCAGGATTTCACGGCGCTGTTTCACTGTTCGTCAGCAACAGAACTGATACAGCGCGGTTTTCCGGAGGATGTAACACTGTGCCTGACAAAAGATGCGGCCCGTCGGCCCTGTTTTTTGTCAGGCGAGTATTTTGCCCTGCGGGCAGAGGCATAAAACGCAGATAAAAAAAAGCGATGGGGTTAACCATCGCTTTTTGTTGATGTGCTCTGTGACGGCTTATTCGCGGAACAGTGCTTCAATGCTGAGGCCCTGACCCTGCAGGATTTCACGCAGACGGCGCAAACCTTCAACCTGAATCTGACGCACACGCTCGCGGGTTAAACCGATTTCACGGCCAACATCTTCGAGCGTTGCCGCTTCATAGCCCAACAGGCCGAAACGACGAGCCAACACTTCGCGCTGCTTAGCGTTCAGTTCGAACAACCATTTAACGATACTTTGTTTCATATCGTCATCTTGCGTAGTGTCTTCTGGGCCGTTGTCTTTTTCATCGGCCAGAATATCCAGCAGCGCTTTCTCAGAATCCCCTCCCAGTGGAGTATCAACTGAGGTAATGCGTTCGTTGAGACGCAACATACGACTAACGTCATCAACCGGTTTATCCAGTTGTTCTGCAATTTCTTCCGCACTCGGCTCATGGTCAAGCTTGTGAGAAAGTTCACGCGCAGTACGCAGATAAACGTTCAGTTCTTTAACAATATGGATTGGCAAACGAATTGTACGGGTCTGGTTCATGATTGCCCGTTCAATGGTCTGACGAATCCACCAGGTGGCATACGTTGAGAAGCGGAATCCACGTTCTGGATCAAACTTTTCAACGGCGCGGATCAGGCCGAGGTTACCTTCTTCAATCAGGTCCAGCAGAGCCAGACCGCGATTGCTGTAACGTCGGGCAATCTTAACCACCAGGCGTAAGTTACTTTCGATCATGCGGCGACGAGAAGGAATATCACCTCGTAATGCGCGGCGAGCAAAGAGAACTTCTTCCTCTGCCGTCAGCAATGGAGAATAGCCAATCTCCCCAAGATAGAGTTGAGTAGCATCAAGTACACGTTGCGTCGCACCCTGCGCCAGCAACTCCTCTTCTGCTACATCATTGTCGCCAGATTCATTTTCAACGAGTGCCTTCTCATCAAAAATCTCTGCTCCATTCTCTTCGAATTCCGCGTTCTCATGTAACTCGTTTACTTTCAGCGTATTCTGGCTCATAAGTGGCTCCTACCCGTGATTCCAGGGCAGATTCCTGAGGACTCTGCCGGATTATCGCTGCGGCAAATAACGCAACGGGTTTACGGATTTCCCCTTGTAACGAATTTCAAAGTGTAATCTAACTGAACTGGTTCCGGTGCTACCCATGGTAGCGATCTTTTGCCCAGCCTTAACTTCCTGTTGTTCCCGGACCAGCATTGTATCGTTATGGGCGTAGGCACTCAGGTAATCATCATTGTGTTTGATGATGATTAAATTACCGTAACCACGAAGCGCATTGCCTGCGTAAACCACCCTTCCTGAAGCAGTGGCTACAATTGGCTGTCCGCGCGAACCTGCGATATCGATGCCTTTGTTGCCACCCTCGGCGGCAGAGAAGTTATCGATGATCTTACCTTCAGTTGGCCAACGCCAGCTTCCCACAGGGGTTGAACTGTTAGTTGTACTGCTAACCGTAGGCGGTGCGGTAACGGCTGGAGCTGTTGTCGTTGCAACATTTGCTCCCTTCGAAGGCAACAATTTGCTGCCACTCGATTCACCCGAATCATCAGAATACGTAATAACAGGCTGCTGTGCAACAGGGGCCTGTTTTATTTGTGGTGCACTCACAACGCCGCTTTGCGTTGCATCTGCAGCGGTGATGGCGTTGCCACCGGTAATGGGCTGACCCGAGCCGTTGTCAACCTGTAGCGTCTGTCCCACATTCAGGCTGTAAGGGGCCTGAACATTGTTGCGCTGCGCTAAATCGCGGAAGTCATTGCCCGTAATCCAGGCGATATAGAACAAGGTATCCCCACGTTTTACGGTGTAGGTCTGGCCAGAATAGCTACCTTTAGGAATATTCTGATAACTTCTGTTGTACACAATCCGGCCATTTTCAGTTTGCACATTATTATTATTGGCACTAATGATTCCCGGATTGTTCTGCGGTAAAGGTGTACTACGGCTTAACATTCCGCCCTGCGGTGGCACAGAGGGCACGCCGCCGGTGGCTGGCGCAGTACCAGAGCCAGCCATATTACTGTTGTCATTAACGCTGTTGCTGTCGCCGATATTGCTTATCGGCGCCTGAGTATTATCGCCTGAACTACAGCCTGCCAGCCAAAAACTCACCAGTGAAAGCGCCGCCAGACGGCGTAACTGAAAAATTGTGCTTCCCGTGCTCATTAATCCCCCGTGGTGGCAACCTTTAAAAAACTGACTTACTCGTCTCACCAGCACAATACACTGTGCGGCACGTTAAACGCTGGATTTTCGTTGAATGAACTGGATAGTAGCAATATCAACTACCTGATTCCATGAAACAGTTATGAAGAAATGCTAACAAGGCAGTCAGGCCAGATCGCCCTGAACTAAGGGAACGAAACGGACCGGCTCAATGGTTTCTTCTGTAATATCATTGCCGCGGCGGCGCAGACGCTTTAACACCTGCTGCTCTTCACCTACGGGCAGCACCATAATGCCGCCTTCCGCCAGTTGCGCTATCAGCGCAATCGGAATTTCAGGCGGTGCCGCGGTAACGATAATGGCATCAAAAGGGCCACGAGACGGCCAACCCTGCCAGCCATCGCCGTGTCGGGTTGAAACATTGTGTAAATCAAGCTGTTTCAGGCGCCGTTTGGCCTGCCACTGCAGGCCTTTAATGCGCTCGACCGAGTAAACGTGTTCAACCAGGTGGGCGAGGATGGCGGTCTGGTAGCCGGAACCGGTGCCAATCTCCAGCACGCGCGCGTGCTCTGTCAGCGCCAGCAACGCGGTCATGCGTGCCACCATATAGGGCTGCGAGATGGTTTGACCGGACCCGATGGGCAGCGCCATGTTGTCCCAGGCTTTGTGCTCGAAGGCTTCATCAATAAAGCGTTCGCGCGGGACATCGGCAATGGCTTTTAACAGGTGCTCATCTTTAATGCCCTGTTGACGCAGCTGTGACAGCAATGTCTCAATACGCCGACTTACCATGCCAGGTGTACCTCAGCGTTGGCCAGCCAGGTGCTGAGAACAGTCTGCGCATTATGCGCAGTCAGATCGACGTGCAATGCAGTCACTGACACATAGCCCTCATCCACGGCGGCAAAGTCAGTCTCAGGGCCCGCATCCAGTTTTTCACCGGGCGGGCCAATCCAGTACAGCGGATTACCACGAGGGTCGGTTTGCGCAATCACCCGATCGGCCGGATGACGGCTGCCGCAGCGCGTGACGCGAATGCCCTTTATTTCAGCCAGAGGCAAATCGGGCACGTTGATATTTAAGATGCGTCCGGTGCGCAGCGGTTGTTGCGTCAGCGCTTTAAGAATGGCACAGGTCACTGCCGCGGCAGTATCATAGTGCAGCTGGCCATTTAGCGATACCGCCACGGCGGGCAATCCCAGATGGCGGCCCTCCATTGCGGCCGCAACCGTGCCGGAATAGATCACATCATCCCCCAAATTGGGGCCGGCATTAATGCCTGACACCACGATGTCTGGCCGGGGCTGCATAAGCGCATTCACGCCCAAATAAACGCAATCGGTGGGCGTACCCATTTGCACGGCAATATCCCCATTGTCATGGGTAAAGGTGCGCAACGGGGTTTCCAGCGTCAATGAGTTAGAGGCACCACTGCGATTACGATCCGGTGCCACAACCTGCACCTCGGCAAATTGACGCAAAGCCTTTGCCAGCGTCTGAATACCAGGCGCGTGGATGCCATCATCGTTGCTGAGCAATATCCGCATTTAATTCTGACCTTTTCTGTTCAACCGGGCCGCCGTTATATGGACCTGTTTTGAGGCATGGCAACAAGTTAAGAGTGGACAGCGACTTTTGCATTCTAGCGGTGAGCGAGAGGAAGTGGTAGGCGAAAATCAAACGAACGGGCAGGAAAAGAGCAAGGTCGCTACGATGTTAAAGCATCTGGAACAGTGAAATACGCACACTGCCATGCCAACGGGCCGCCTACGCGGCTCGTTGGCAGCCTGACGACGAGGCCGGTTCTGATACACAGGCGACGTCGTGGCTTATTCGTCAGGCATATCAAGTAACTCGGTGCTGTTGAGCAACTCCCGGACAACGCTGGTGGCAAAGCTGCCTGCGGGCAGCCAGAATTGCATCTCCAGCGTGGCCTCATCCTGCCAGCGCCAGCGCAGGTCGCGCGGAACCACCAGCATCGCCCGGCGCCCGGCATCCACGCGCTCACGCTCAAGCAGACCGCGCAGCTCACCGGCATCGACCAGGCAATGCTGTTCAAAAGCCAGCGCATCCGCCTGAGGGCCGGGCTCGCCCTGCCCCGGTAACGGTGCCGTAATGCGAAGCGCATGCTGATTAACACGCGTCTGCAGCTCGGCCAGCTCTTCCGGCTGGGCAACGAACCAGCTGCCGCGACCGGTAAGCTGCAGTGCATCCCCGTTCATAACCTGGGTTAATCCGCCCTGCTGCGCTAAACGCATGCTGGTCACCTGATTGAACAGCGCACTGCGCGCCGCCGAGAGCATCAGTCCGCGCTTGCTGCGATCGCGTATCTGAATCTCGTTCCGCGCTAACTTTGCCGCCGTCACCAGGTTATTGCCGTTGCGGCCAAAGCGTTGTTCGCCAAAATAGTTGGGCACGCCGTTATCACGGATGCTAACCAGCCGCGCCTCGGTTTCCTCACGATGGCTGACCTGCCGGATCACCAGCCGGAATGCATTTCCCGCCAGGGCGCCGATGCGCAGCTTGCGCTTATGGCGCACCACCTCAAGTATGTCAACGCCATCCAGCGCAAACCCCGCCAGAACGGGCATGGAATTGCCGGGGACGCGAAAGCAAAGCGTCTGTTCCGTAACCGCGTGGCGATCTTTCATGCCCGCATAGCTCAGGTCGCGTACGCTGACCTTCATAAACTTCGCCAGGGCTTCGGCAACAAAACGGGTATTGGCGCCGCTTTTGCGAATGCGCACCAGCACGTGCTCACCCTCGCCATCCGGCTGATAACCCAAATCTTCCACGACCACGAAATCTTCCGGTGTCGCTTTAATCACGCCTGTCGCCTTTGGCGTACCCTGCAGGTAGTGCAGCGTCATGCCGGTTCTACTTTCAACAGTAAGGCCACCGCTTCACAGGCAATACCTTCACCCCGACCGGTAAAACCGAGTTTCTCGGTAGTGGTGGCTTTAACGTTAACCTGGTCCATGTGGCAGCCCAGATCTTCGGCAATGTTAATGCGCATTTGCGGCACGTGCGGCAGCATTTTAGGTGCCTGGGCAATCAGCGTGACATCAACGTTGCCAATGCAGTAGCCTTTGGCCTCAATGCGACGCCATGCTTCACGCAACAGCCCGCGGCTGTCCGCGCCTTTGAACGCCGGATCGGTGTCCGGGAACAGCTTGCCAATATCGCCCATGGCCACCGCGCCCAACAGCGCATCGGTGAGCGCATGCAGCGCCACATCACCATCGGAATGGGCAATAAAGCCATACTCAAATGGGATTCGCACACCGCCAATCACCAGCGGACCTTCTCCACCGAAGGCGTGAACGTCAAAACCGTGACCGATACGCATTATGTGCTCTCCTTTGACTGAATCTGACTGAGATAAAAAGCCGCCAGGGCTAAGTCTTCCGGGCGGGTAACTTTGATGTTGTCGCTACGGCCTGTTACCAGCTCAGGATGATAACCGCAGTACTCCAGCGCCGAGGCTTCGTCGGTAATGGTCGCCCCTTCGTTCAAGGCTCGCATCAGGCTGGCCGTCAGTAAGGCCCGGGGGAAAAATTGCGGGGTTAAAGCGTGCCACAGGTTGTCGCGATCGACAGTGTGCGCAATCGCCGCCTGACCAGGCTCGCCGCGTTTCATGGTGTCACACACGGGTGCCGCCAGAATGCCGCCCGTTTTGCTGGTTTCCCGCAACTGCAGCAGACGATCCAGGTCGTCAGGATGCAGGCAAGGCCGTGCAGCATCGTGAACCAGCACCCAGCTGGCACCCTGAGCTGCCTGCAGGCCGGCCAGAACCGACTCCGCGCGCGTATCGCCTCCGGTGACGCAAATCACCCGCGGATCGTCTGCCAGGGGCAAAGCAGCAAAGTGCCGATCGTCTGGGCTTAACGCGACGATAACCTGCGAGACGGCTGGATGGGAAAACAGACGGGCAATGCTGTGTTCCAGAAGGGTGTGCTGACCAATCGTCAGATACTGTTTAGGGCAGGTTGCCTGCATGCGGCTGCCGATACCGGCAGCGGGCACAACGGCAATCACATCCGCAGAGTGGGACCGATTGTTCATGTTTTATCGTTGTTGGTTTTGCGCGGCTTGTTGCGCGTTGCGTTTGTTCTGGTCAGGGACCAGACGATAGAAGGTTTCACCAGGCTTAATCATGCCTAATTCGCTGCGTGCGCGTTCCTCAATCGCTTCAGAGCCGCCATTGAGATCGTCAATTTCAGCAAAGAGTTGATCGTTGCGCATTTTCAATTTGGCGTTATTCGCCTTTTGTACCGCAACGTCATCGTTGACGCGCGTAAAGTCATGGATGCCGTTCTTACCCAGCCACAATGAATATTGCAGCCAACCCAACAGCACCAACAGCAGTAACGTCAGTTTTCCCATCCCGCCCCCTAAAAACGGCCCAATCATCCCATAACTTTACCCAGGACTCCACACTGGCAGTAAAAATGGCGTGCAATGCCGTTTATGCAGACAAAAAAGGGAGGAAAAGATCGGACGCAAAGCAGGAAAACTTTTGTAACCTGCTGCTGCGTTTGGACATCAGTGTCCTTACCAGCGGGACAGAAACAGGAACAGTAACCAGAACTGACAGGCCACCGCAGCAACGCAGATCAGAACGGTCCAGAGCAGTTGCCCACGGAGCCAGGTATTCAATACCATTCCTGTGAGAACGGAAACGGGAAACAGGGCCAGGAAAAAGGGCCACGTGTAGAGGAAGAAAAACAGCGTGCTGGAGCCGTACAACAGGAAAGGTATGGCAAGCGCGCACCAGTAACAGATAAAGCCAATGACGCCTCCAGGAAGGACGGAACGAGGCTCATCCGGTGTACGGTGGTCTTTGCGTGCCAGCATGGGAGTAATGTTCTGCATAAATATCCTGTCAACGCGAAGGCGGCAAAACGAAAGGCGCTTTGCCGCTGTCTGTTCAGGAACTGATAATATCGCGCTGACGCAGCAGATCTAACAATTGGGCCGTCAGTTTTGTAACCAATTGTTCCCCGTTAAGCCAGATTTCTGGCTGGTCCGGCGCTTCATAAACGCTGTCTATTCCGGTGAAATTCTGTAACTCGCCTGCACGGGCTTTTTTGTACAACCCTTTAGGATCGCGCGCTTCACACACTGCCAGCGGCGTATCGACAAAAACCTCGATAAACCGGTCGCTGTCCAGCAGATCGCGCACCATCTGGCGCTCGGCACGGTGCGGTGAGATAAAGGCGGTAAGGACGACCAAACCGGCATCCACCATCAGTTTGGCCACCTCGCCTACACGGCGGATATTCTCTTTACGATGTTCATCGCTAAAGCCCAGATCGCGACACAACCCGTGACGGACATTATCGCCGTCCAGCAGATAGGTGCTGACACCGATGCGGTGTAGCGCCTGCTCCAGCGCCCCCGCAACGGTGGATTTACCGGACCCCGAAAGGCCGGTAAACCACAGTACCACGCCCTGATGGCCATGTTGCTGTTCGCGTGCCTGCCGCGTAACCGGATGGTCATGCCATACTACGTTTTCATCGTGTTGGGCCATTACTGACCGCCCAGCAGATCGCGCGCATTCCAGTGCGGGAAGTGGCGACGGACCAGTGCATTAAGCTCGAGTTCGAACGCGCTGAACTCGCCGTTGTGCTGCGGCCGATCGTTCAGTGGCTCATGAATCAGCCCCGCGCCTACGGTGACGTTACTCAGACGATCAATAATGATCATGCCGCCGGTTACGGGATTTTGCTGATAGCTGTCAAGCACCAGCGGCTCATCAAACGTAAACTCAGCAAGGCCAATCCCGTTCAGCGGCAGATTGTCCACCTGCCGTTTCTCCAGTGAATTAATCTCAACCTGGTGAATGACCTTTTCCACTCGCCCACGGGCTTTCTTACCGGCGATTTTTACATCGTAGCTCTGTCCGGCCTGAAGCGGCTGCTCAGCCATCCACACCACATCGACGGTGGCGGACTGAACGGCGCGCAGTTCGGCGCTGGCGTCCACTAACAGATCGCCACGGCTGATATCGATTTCGTCGTTTAAGACCAGCGTAATGGCCTCGCCCGCTCCCGCTTCCTGCAGATCGCCGTCAAAGGTCACAATGCGGGCAATGGTGGACTCCACGCCTGAAGGCAGGACTTTAACGCGCTGTCCCACTTTCACCACGCCAGAGGCCAGCGTACCGGCATAACCGCGGAAGTCGAGATTGGGACGATTAACATACTGCACCGGGAAACGCATCGGCTGGTGATCCACCACCGCGTTTAACTCCACGGTTTCCAGAACGTCGAGTAACGTCGGGCCGCTGTACCACGGCATGCTCTGGCTCTGTGAGGCGACGTTTTCGCCTTCCAGCGCCGACATCGGCACAAAGCGAATATCCAGATCTTCGGGCAACTGGCCGGCAAAATCGAGGTAATCCTGTTTGATCTGCTCAAACACAGACTGCTGGTAATCCACCAGATCCATTTTGTTTATCGCCACAACCAGATGCTTGATGCCCAGCAGCGTCGAAATAAAGCTGTGGCGACGCGTCTGATCCAGTACGCCTTTGCGGGCGTCGATCAGCAGGATCGCCAGGTCACAGGTTGATGCGCCCGTTGCCATATTGCGGGTGTACTGCTCATGGCCTGGCGTGTCAGCGATGATGAACTTACGTTTTTCGGTGGAGAAATAGCGATAGGCGACATCAATGGTGATCCCCTGCTCGCGCTCGGCCTGTAAGCCATCGACCAGCAGCGCCAGATCCAGTTTCTCGCCCTGGGTGCCGTGACGTTTGCTGTCGCTTTGTAATGAAGACAGCTGATCTTCATAGATCTGACGCGTGTCATGCAGCAAGCGGCCAATCAGCGTACTTTTGCCGTCATCGACGCTGCCGCAGGTCAAAAAACGCAGCAGGCTTTTATGTTGTTGTGCGGTCAGCCAGGCTTCAACGCCGCCCTGTTCGGCAATCTGTTGTGCAATTACGGTATTCATCTGGCGTCTCCTTAGAAATAACCCTGACGTTTTTTCAGTTCCATCGAACCGGACTGATCGCGGTCAATCACACGGCCCTGACGCTCGCTGGTGGTGGAAACCAGCATCTCTTCAATAATCTCAGGCAACGTTTGCGCTTCAGATTCCACCGCACCGGTCAACGGCCAGCACCCAAGGGTACGGAAACGAACCATGCGCTGTTTGATCACTTCACCTGGCTGGAGGTTAATTCGATCGTCATCGATCATCATCAACATGCCATCACGTTCCAGTACGGGACGCGGCGCGGCCAGATAAAGCGGCACGATCTCAATGTTTTCCAGGAAGATGTATTGCCAGATATCCAGCTCGGTCCAGTTAGACAGCGGGAAAACACGGATGCTCTCGCCTTTGTTAATCTGGCCGTTGTAGTTGTGCCACAGTTCCGGGCGCTGATTTTTTGGATCCCAGCGGTGAAAACGGTCACGGAACGAGTAAATACGCTCTTTGGCACGTGACTTCTCTTCATCCCGACGGGCGCCGCCGAAGGCCGCATCAAAGCCGTACTTATTCAGCGCCTGCTTCAGGCCTTCGGTTTTCATAATGTCGGTGTGCTTGGCACTGCCGTGCACAAAGGGGTTGATCCCCATCGCCACCCCTTCGGGATTGCGATGTACCAACAGCTCCGCGCCCATCGCTTTAACGGTGCGGTCGCGGAATTCATACATCTCGCGAAATTTCCAGCCAGTGTCCACGTGCAGCAACGGAAACGGCAACGTGCCTGGGTAGAAGGCCTTACGCGCCAGATGCAGCATGACAGAGGAATCCTTGCCGATGGAATACATCATGACCGGATTGCCGAATTCGGCTGCCACTTCGCGGATAATATGGATGCTCTCCGCCTCCAGTTGGCGCAGATGAGTGAGTCGTTTTTGGTCCATCGTTTTTCCTCTCAAGCCAGATTGACAACGGCGGACTCGCGAGCCCCCTGCTGTGCCGAATGCTGAAACCAGGCCAGTTGCCCGTGTAAATTAACCACTTCCCCAATCACCAGCAGGGCCGGGGAAGGCGCTGACGCTGCCAGCGTCTCCAGATGTTCGAGTGTGCCGGTCAATACCTGTTGATCCGGCCGGGTACCGCGCCCAATCACCGCAACCGGTGTTGAGGCGGCGCGCCCATGAAGAATAAGCTGCTGGCTGATGTGAGCGGCCTTGACAGCGCCCATGTAAATCGCCAGCGTCTGACGGGCACGCGCGAGGGATGGCCAGTCAATATCATCGCCATCCGGACGGCAGTGTCCGGTGATAAACAGCACGCTTTGTGCGTAATCACGGTGCGTCAGCGGAATGCCAGCATAGGCGGTAGCCCCTGCGGCGGCCGTTACGCCAGGCACGACCTGGAATGGAATGCCCGCTTGCTGCGCCGCCTGCAACTCTTCGCCGCCGCGGCCAAAAATAAAGGGATCGCCGCCTTTAAGGCGCACCACACGTTTGCCTTTCTGCGCCAGCTGCACCATCAACTGGTTAATTTCGTCCTGCGGCAGGAGATGGGCGCTGGCACGCTTGCCTACGCAGATACGATCGGCATCGCGCCGGACCAGATCGAGCACCTCATCGCTGACGAGATGATCGTAGAGCACCACGTCCGCCAACTGCATCACCTGCAGTCCGCGCAGGGTTAACAGGCCGCTGTCGCCGGGCCCCGCGCCAACCAGAATAATTTCGCCCTGTCGGGGCGGCTGATCGCCCAGTTCGCTATCCAGCGTCTGTTTAGCGGCCGTAACGTCGCCCGTCGCCATCTGACTGGCAAAACGGCCATTAAATATTCTTTCCCAGTAACGACGGCGATCGGACATACGGCTGAAGCGAGCTTTGACTTTGTCACGCCACTGACCCGCCAGCTCGGCCATTTGGCCCAGATGGGATGGCAGCAGCGTTTCGAGTTTCTCGCGCAGCATGCGGGCCAGCACCGGCGCGGTGCCACTGGAGGAGATCGCCACGACCAGTGGCGAGCGATCAACAATAGAGGGGAAAATAAAGCTGCATTTAGGCTGATCGTCTACCACGTTTACCAGCCTGTGGCGGGCATTCGCTTCGTCATAGACCTGCGCATTCAGCGCATTGTCATCGGTAGCGGCAATGACCAGAAAGACCTTGTCGAGCTGAGCGGGTTCAAAGGACGTGGCCAGCCATTCAAGCTGCTGTTCATCCAGCAAAGCCTGTAACTCGGGGCAGAGTTCGCGTGAGGCGATTTGAATGCGCGCCCCGGCCCGACGCAGCAGCTCAATCTTGCGCGCCGCGATATCTCCGCCGCCTACGACCAGTACGGGTCGACCTGCGAGATCGGCAAAAAGAGGCAAATAATCCACGTTAACCCTAGTGTTGTTACGAAGCGTTATCGCGACTATACGTTCACAGGTTTATTGAGATGAAATTACGAATTGGAATGAGATGTTACCGAATGGAATAACGCCCGGCAAAAGCTCAGAACAAAATGTGCTTAGCGAATGATCTTATGAGGCTTTCCGGACGATTCAAATTGTGTAATCACCGTCACAGTTTCATACTAGGCACAAAAAAATACGGCCCTTTTTTACGGAATGATCCACAAGGAACCCGACATGTCTGCCTTTCTCCGCCTGGCCGTACTGCTTGGCGGCTGCATTATTTTCAGCGCTCAGGCCGTGACCGACCTCACCGGGCACTTTGCTGAGCAACAGGTTCGTCATATTGCCACCTATTTTCCCGGCCGCATGAGCGGAAGCCCGGCTGAACTGATGGCGGCCGACTATCTGCAGCAGCAGTTTACCCAACTCGGTTTTGAAACTAATACCCGGCAGTTTAATACCGGCTACAGCTGGCATGAAAATGACGGCACCTCGCGCTGGCATAAGCTTACTGCTACATCGGTTATTGCCGCGCGTGAAGGCAGTGCGCCCCAGGAAATCCTGGTTGTCGCCAGCCTGGATACCTGGATTCCGCTCACCCGCAGTGAAACCGCGCGCAGCGTAGGCGGATTGCGTTTGCAAGGCGTTGATGACAATGCATCCGGGCTTGGCGTGATGCTGGAACTGGCCCGGCAGATGAGTCATAAACCGCTCCATTATGGCGTGCGCTTTGTCGCGCTCAGCGCCAGCGAATCACAGTTGCACGGCATGGAAGACTATGTGGCACGCATGAGTGAGAAAGAGAAAAAAAATACGCTGCTGGTGATCGATCTCAACAGCCTGATTACGGGCGACCACCTTTATTTCAACAGCGGCATCAACACGCCGCGCGCCGTGCGTAAACAGACCAGCGAACGCGCCTTACTGCTGGCTCGCCGCTATGGCATTTCTGCCGTCAGTCGTCAGATGAAGAGCACTGATTTTCAGGGCATCAATCCTTTCGACGCGGCAGGATTCCCTTTGCTTGATGTCACTGCGCGAAACTGGAACCTGGGCAGCAAGGATGGTGAACAGCAACGCACCCGTTCCCGGCATTTCCCGGATGGCACGACCTGGCATCAGACCGATCGCGATAATCTGGATTTTTTAGATCACTGGCTACCCGGCCGGATTGGTCTTCGTACCCATGACAGCGTTAAAGTGCTGCTGCCATTGCTGAGCGAGTTAACCAACCCCAAAGTGTGAGGACAGACGATGTATGTCATTTACCTGAGTTATTTTCGGCCCATCGAGGAAGTGGAAGCCCTGCTGGCACCCCATATAACGTGGCTGGATCGCTATTTTGACAACGGTGAGTTTATTGCTGCCGGCCGCAAAGATCCCCGCACGGGCGGCATGATCATGGTAAGAGACATGGATCGCGCCCGGCTGGATACGATTCTGGCGGAAGATCCCTTTGTCGCCGTGGCCCATTATGAGGTCACAAAGGTCAACGTGACGCGCACAGCCGATGCGTTTGCGGGGCTGAAAGACCTGTAGCCCCTGAGCCAACAGCGCCGGGCGCCTCGTTTCCCCACGCGGCGCTGCTTTCAACTTGCCCGTCGGCTCAGGTAAAGTCAGACAGCTTCTGACCCGCGTTAATTAAGGTTTTCAGCAGCATCTGACGCCGCGCTTCTGGTGTATCCCGGCTTACCATAAAACAGATGGCCGCCACCGCCAGATCGTTGCGGGCGCGAATAGGCGCAGCCATACAGCAGGTAAAGCTCTCTGACAGCCCTTCCGTCATCGAGTAGCCAAGATGCCCGGCCCGGTGAATGTCAGCCAGAAAGTCCTGCTTATCCAGCACCTTCCCGTTCGCCAGCTGGTAATCCTCTTCTGGGATCAGGGCCAAAATCGCCTCATCGCTCCAGTTACTCAGCAGCAAGCGGCCGGTGGCTGTCCAGGGAATCGGGATTTTAACGCCGATATCGGAGGTTATCTTGAACGGATGGGCATTGCTCTCTGACAGAACCACCGTGTATTTATTGCCTTCCAGCATACACAGCTGCACGGTTTCACCATGCTCAGCAACCATCTCGATCATTAACTGATGGGCACGACGGATCAGGGGATTGTGCGCCATATAATCCGCACCGTAATAGTGCATTTCTCGGCCAAAATAGATACTGCCTTCCGAATCAATTTCGACCAGCCCCGCCTCACTCAACAGATTAACCAGTTCATACACGCTTGAGCGGGGCGCGCCCGTCGCCTCGATCAGTTCACGCATCGCCATGGGCTGGCGGGCAACGTGTAACTGACGAAAAATCGCGATCACACGGTCCACGCCACGTGCTCTGGCGGGTTTATCTTCCTGCATACCCTTATTCTCCTGCCGGGATCGTCACGTTAAGGTTGATGTAATACATCATACACAGCCCACTTTGTTTTACCTACGGTCGCGCACGCTATCCCGCCTTTTCTTTTTTTCGCGACATGCTATTTATCAGGGCACCAAAAGAGCGCACTCAATAATGATAAAAAGAGATCTTCATCACCATTTATTTAAAAAACTTATCATTAATGGCAAATATTCGTGAAGCCAGTTGTAAAGCATCAAAATAATCCCTGATCAGGCTATTGCAAAAGAAATAACATTGTGCAAATCTCGACCTATCCGGTATTGCAGATTTGATTCCGGTATATCAGACAAGCTACAGGAATGATTCTAAGGGCACAAGCATGACAATCAAGCGCTATGGCACAGAGGGCGGTGTCGGTACCGGAGGACAAAAGCTGCCTTTTGCCCGTGCGGTAGAAGCCGACGGCTGGCTGTATATCTCCGGGCAGACGCCAATGAAAGGCGGCGAGGTCGTTGAAGGCGGCATCATTGAGCAGACGCGCCTGGCCTTCGACAACTGTCTGACCATTATGCAGGAAGCAGGCTATCGGATTCAGGATGTGGTGCATGTGACGGCTGTCCTGACGGATGCACGTTACTTCAGCTCATTTAATAAAGTGTTTAGTGAGCTTTTTCATGATAACCCGCCCGCCCGTATTTGCAGCGTGCAGGACCTGGTTGTGGATTGCAAAGTCGAAGTCGATATGACGTGTTTTAATGCCGAACGGAAATAAAAGCTGATTCTTATCTCCCCGGCCAGAAATAAACGCATTCGGTATAAAAGTGATAATTAAAAAACGTCTCTCCACATTATTTAATAATGTTGGTGATATCCCTCTTTTATTTGAGAGCAGAAATATGAATACCACTTTCCAGCAAAATGTATTCACCCGGTTCCTGCCTGCCCTGTTCACCGTGGTGGCACTGGCCGGTTGTACGCCAACGGACAATAAAAATGAAACCGCAGGTGCCGCACCGGCATCCACGCTGCAAACCGTGCTTCAGCGTGGCACGTTGCGGGTGGGTGACTGCCTGAGCTTTGCGCCCTTCGGTTTTTACGATAAAGCCGGTAATCCCGACGGTTACGATGTGGATCTGGCCAAAGCCCTGGCAAAAGCGATGGGGGTAAAGCTCGAAATGGTGAATACCACCAGCGCTAACCGCATTCCTAATCTGCAAACCAATAAAGTGGATGTCGTGTTCTGTAATTTCACCCGCAACCTGGAGCGCGCCAAAGAGATTGGTTTTACTCAGCCTTACGTGGTGGCCAGTGAAGCGATGCTGGTTCGCAAAGTAAGCGGAATCAAATCGGCCCACGACATGGCAGGAAAAACCATCGCGACGGTCAAAGGCTCGACCAACGGCGACGAAGTTCGCAGCATGGGGATCGATGTAAAAATCCAGGAATATGATTCCTCTCAGGCAGCAATTCTGGCCGTGAAGCAGGGTCAGGCAGATGCCATGATTGAAGATAATAACTTCCTCGCCTATCAGGCCAAACTCGACCCAACACTGGAAGTCACTAATGAAGCCCTGGTTCCGCTGGAATACAACGCGTTCGGCGTCAAGCAAGGCGATCAGGTGTGGACGAACTATCTCAACGAATTCCTGTTTGAAATTAACGCATCAGGTGAGAACGCTCAGCTCTACCAAAAATGGTTTGGCAGTAAGCCTCGCTATCCGCTGAATCCGCAGTTCTGACAGAGGAGGACACAGGTCACGCCTGTGTCCTCCTGAGGAGGCTTTCTATGCGCTACCAATGGCTGACACTCTGGCAATATGCCGATACCTTTCTCGCCGCGACCTGGTTAACGCTTCAGGTGACGTTGCTGGCTTTTATGCTGGCGCTGGCGCTGGGACTGCTGGCCGCGCTGGCGAAATCTGCGACTTTTGCGCCTTTGCGCTGGTTGAGCCACGGCTACGTTGAATTTATTCGTAACACGCCCGTGTTGCTGCAGATTTTTATCGTCTTTTTCGGGCTTCCCTCGCTGGGCATTACCATGAGCGCCTTTACCGCGGGCGTACTGGCGCTGGGGATTAACGTCGGTGCCTATCTGGCTGAGGTTTTTCGCGCCGGTATTCAGTCCGTCCCCAAAGGTCAGTTGGAAGCCGCCTGGATTCTTGGCATTAGTCGTCGCCAGCGATTTTTAAACGTGGTCATGCCACAGGCCGCGCGCGCCGTCTGGCCCGCGATTATTAACAACCTGATTCAGCTACTGTTGGGCACCTCACTGCTGTCAGCCATTGCGCTACCGGAGTTGACGGGAACCGCAACGGTCATCAATGCGCGTACGCTGCTCTACATTCAGACATTCAGCGTCGTCGCGCTGGTCTATCTGTTTCTCAGTAACCTGTTTTCCTGGCTGGGCAATGTCGCGGGACGCCGACTGTTTATGCCGCCGCTGGTTGTCTCGGTCAAACGGCCCATCTGGACGCAGGCGAAAAGAATGTTTTCCCATACGATTAAACGGGAGCCAGCCCAATGAGCGAATTGATCCTCAGCAGTCTGCCGCTCCTGTGGCGCGGTCTGGTGATTACGTTATTGCTGTCGGTCGCTGCCATTGCGGGCAGCACGTTGCTGGGTTTACTGGCCGCGATTTTGCGTACCAGCCGCATCCCTGTCGCCCGGCAAATTGCCGTGATCTATACCGAGCTGTTTCGCGGCACGCCCGTGCTTATCACGCTGATGTTTATTTACTTTGGCGTGGCTTATTTCGGGTATGACATCAACCTGTTTGCCGCAGGCATTTTGGGCCTGAGCATTTATCAGGGCGCTTACATTGCCGAGATTTTTCGTGGCGGGATTGAAGCCGTGCCGAAAGGACAGTGGGAAGTTTCGTGGATCCTTGGGCTCTCCAGGCGGCAAACTTTCACCAGCGTGATTCTGCCGCAAACTCGCGGCATCGTATTGCCGCCGCTGGTGGGTCAGTATCTGTCGCTGATTAAAGATACCTCTATCGTCAGCATGATAGGCATGTCGGAACTGATGCATCAGGGCCAGGCCATCGTCGATCGCATCGGACAGCCCGTAGTGGTTTATGGTCTGGTTGCCCTGCTCTATTTCGTTATCTGTTTTCCGCTTTCCCGCTGGGTCCAGCATCAGCAAACCAGGAACTCGTTATCATGAAAAATGCAGCCATTACTCTGAGCCGGATTACGAAGTCATTTGGCGCTACGCAAGTTCTGAAAGAGATCAGCCTTGATGTCTCGCCCGGAGAGGTGCTGGTGCTGATCGGCGCATCCGGTTCCGGTAAAAGTACCGTACTACGGATCATGAGTGGTCTGGAAAAGGCCGACGGCGGCGAAATTTGGGTTAACGACGTTCCGCTGCACGACCCAAAACGCAATCGTGATATTTGTGGTCAGGTGGGCATGGTGTTTCAGCAGTTCAACCTGTTTCCTCATAAAACCGCCCTCGGCAATGTCACCCTGGCACTGATAAAAGCGCAGAAGCTGTCAGTGGCCGAGGCGAATTCGCGCGGGATGGCAGCGCTGGAGCGCGTTGGACTGGCTGACCGCGCCGATCACTACCCTTCTCAGCTCTCCGGGGGACAGCAACAACGTGTGGCCATTGCGCGCGCCCTGGCGGTGCAGCCAAAAATCATGTTCTTTGATGAAGCCACGTCCGCTCTCGATCCTGAATTAGTGGGTGAAGTGATGGAAGTGATGCGCGGGCTGGCGCGCGAGGGCATGACAATGGTGGTGGTGACCCACGAAATGGGGTTTGCCCGGAAAACAGCCGATCGCGTTGTTTTTATGGATCAGGGCGTGATTGCTGAGCAGGGTAAGCCGGACGACATTTTTGTTCATCCGCAGAATCCGCGCACGCAACAGTTTCTGTCACGCGTGCTTGAGCACTAAGGAGCCGCCATGTCTTTACATTTTCCGCTGATCGCAGACGCGAAGCTGGACACTGCGCAGCCGTCGCCCCGCTTTAAATCGGTTGCCGGTGAGGGCGATGCTCCCCTTAAGATCGGCACCGCCGTGCTGAGTAGTAAAGATGTCTTTTCGCCCGTCATGGTAATGAAACAGTCCGCTCTGGAAAACAACCTGCGGCAGTTAGCAGCGTTTTGCCAGGAGAAAGGCGTCATGCTGGCAGCACATGGCAAAACCTCAATGGCACCGGCAGTCTTACGCCGGGCCGTGACCCAGGGCGGCGCGTGGGGGATCAGCGCAGCAACACCTGCTCAGGTGCGCGCCCTGCGCCATTTCGGTATCCGCAACGTGTTTCTGGCAAACGAATGTGTCGATCCTGGCGGAATTCGCTGGATTGGTGAATGGCAGCGTCGGAATCCTGACCACGGCTTTCTCTGTTACGTTGACTCCCTTGCGGGCGTCACGCTGCTGGAGCAAAACCTGGGCGACACGGCCATTGCGGTCTTGATTGAAGTGTCGATTCCCGGCGGCAGGACAGGATGCAGAACCGAAGAGGAGGTACTGGCGATTGCTGAGCGCATCGCCCAAAGTCGCCATCTTCATCTTGTTGGTGTCGCAGGCTATGAAGGCGCGCTGGGTGCCGGGCGGGATGCGGCTGGCGTGGCGTTAATTCAGCACTACTGCAACGTTATGCTGGACTGCGCCAGAATGCTGGCTGAACGCCAGCTGTTCCACAGCAAGACGATTCTGCTCAGCGCAGGCGGGGGGGCGTGGTTTGATGTGGTGACAGCCTGTTTTACCCAGGCCGTTTTGCCGCTGCCGGTTCAGCCTTTGATTCGCTCGGGTGCCTACATGGCACACGACAGCGGGCTCTATTCGCGTATTGCGCCTTTTTCCCAGCCCGGTGCTGACCATCATTTTGAAGCGGCCCTGGAAATCTGGGGGCGCGTGCTTTCCCGCCCTGAATCTGGTCTGGCGCTGCTGGATTTTGGCAGACGGGACGTGCCTTTCGATCAGGATTTGCCCGTGCCTTTGTGGATCCGCCAGCCGGATGGCACCGCGCCACGAACCGGCACGCATCTGCACATCAGCGAGGTTAACGATCAGCACGCCTATTTACGCGTGCCTGACGATGAATCGCTGATGCCGGGAGACTGGGTCGGATGCGGTATTTCTCATCCGTGCACGGCATTTGATAAATGGCGTTATCTTCCCTTAGTGGATGATGAATACCGGGTGGTGGACAGCGTCGAGACGGCGTTTTGATCGCAGCCGACATCCTTCCCCTGAGGCGATGACGGAGGCCATAGCAAAACGGGCGACCCCAGAGGATCGCCCGTTACCAGAACTAAGCGCGTCAGTTAGCCTTCGTGCAGGCCGCACTCACGTTTCAGGCCAAAGAAACGCGTTTCTTCTTCTGCCATCCCCGGCTCCCACTTGCGCGTGGTGTGCGTATCTCCGACAGACAGATAGCCTTCCTCCCACAGCGGATGGTATTTAAGGTTGTGGGTTTGCAGATACTGATGAATCTGGCGGTTATCCCAGTCAATAATTGGCAGCACTTTAAACACGCCGCGCTGCACGCCCAGTACCGGCAATGTGGCGCGGCTGCCTGACTGATCGCGTCGCAGGCCCGCAAACCAGGTTTGGGCGCCCAGGGTTTCCAGCGCCCGATTCATCGGCTCAACTTTGTTGATCTGGTTGTACTGTTCAATGCCCTCTACCCCTTGCTCCCACAGCTTGCCGTAGCGGGCTTCCTGCCACGCTGGCGAGGTTTCCGCCCGGAACACCTGCAGGTTAAGGTTAAGCTGGTCAGCCAGTTCATCAATAAAGCGGTAGGTTTCCGGAAACAGATAGCCAGTATCGGTGAGGATGACCGGAATATCCGGTTGTACGCGCGTCACCAGATGCAGCGATACCGCAGCCTGAATGCCAAAGCTGGACGAGAGCACGTAAGCCCCCGGCAGATTTTCCAGAGCCCAGCTTACACGCTCTTCAGCCGTGGCTTTTTCCAGTTGGGCGTTAGTTGCCGCCAACGCCATCGCGCGCTGGACCTTCGACATCTCATTCAGTGCTGCAAGATCGATACTCATTTTGCCTCCTGCCAGAAGTCGCGCGCAGGATCCAACACCGGCGTAACAATGCCAGCCCGAATCACGAAGTCACCAAAGCCTTCTGCGGCCTCGCGCTCTTTCGCCCAGCGACCTACCAGCTCATCAAGTGTGGCGAGAATTTCACTTTCAGTAATATTTTCGCGATACATACGTGGAATGCGCGTTCCGATGCGGTTACCCCCGATATGCAGGTTGTAACGGCCCGGCGCTTTCCCCACCAGGCCCACTTCTGCCAGCATGGCACGGCCACAGCCGTTCGGACAACCGGTAACGCGTAACACTATGTGCTCTTCGCCTACGCCATGGCTGTGCATGATCTCTTCGACTTTCGTCACGAAAGACGGCAGAAAACGTTCAGCCTCCGCCATCGCCAGCGGACAGGTTGGAAACGCCACGCAGGCCATCGAGTTTTCCCGCTGGGCCGTCACGTTTTCCATCAGGCCGTGTTCGCGGGCAATCGCTTCAATCTGCGCTTTTTGGCTTTCCGGCACGCCTGCCACAATCAGGTTCTGATTGGCGGTCAGACGGAAATCGCCCTGATGGATTTTGGCGATTTCCGCCACGCCGCTTTTCAGCGGACGTCCCGGATAATCCAGCAGACGACCGTTTTCGATGAACAGCGTCAGATGCCACTTGTTATCAATGCCCTTGATCCAGCCAATGCGATCGCCACGGGTGGTGAATTCGTAAGGACGTGTCGGCGCAAACGTGACACCGGCGCGCTTCTCGACTTCCGCCTTAAACGTCTCTACGCCTACGCGTTCCAGCGTGTATTTGGTTTTGGCGTTTTTACGATCGGTACGGTTGCCCCAGTCGCGCTGGGTCGTCACTACCGCCGCTGCCACATCCAGGATCTTATCGACCGGGAAGTAGCCAAATTCGCTGGCGGTGCGCGCGTAGGTGGCTTTATTACCGTGCTCGATAGACAAGCCGCCGCCCACCAGCAGGTTAAAGCCCACCAGCTTGCCGTTTTCCGCAATCGCGATAAAGTTCAGATCGTTAGCGTGCAGATCAACATCGTTATGCGGCGGAATCACCACCGTGGTTTTAAACTTACGCGGCAGGTAGGTCTGGCCCAGGATCGGCTCTTCGTCGGTGGTCGCCACTTTTTCCTGATCCCACCAGATCTCTGCATAAGCGCGGGTTTGCGGCAGCAGATGCTCTGACAGCTTTTTGGCCCACTCATAGGCTTCCTGATGCAACTCAGACTCCACTGGGTTTGAGGTGCAGAGGACGTTACGGTTAACGTCATTCGCTGTCGCCAGCGCATCCAGCCCCACTTCGTGCAGCATCTGGTGCGTCGGCTTCACGTTCTTCTTCAGAATGCCGTGAAACTGGAAAGTCTGACGGTTGGTCAAACGGATGCTGCCGTAAAGGGTTTTATCGGTAGCAAATTTATCAATCGCCAGCCATTGTGTGGGCGTGATGATCCCGCCCGGCAGACGACAGCGCAGCATCATCGCATGGCGAGGCTCAAGTTTTTGCTCCGCACGTTCAGCACGAATATCGCGGTCATCCTGCTGGTACATGCCGTGAAAACGGATCAGCAGGAAGTTATCGCCGCTGAAACCACCGGTCAGGCCCTCGTCGAGGTCCTCAAGGATGGTACCGCGCAGGTAGTTGCTCTCTTTTTTTAAACGCTCAGCGTCGGTGAGTTTGCCTTCAACCACCAGCGGTCCAGGGTATTTTTCAGTCATTAGTAAACGTCTCGCTGATAACGGCGCTCAATGCGCAGCTCACTTAAAAATTCGTCAGCCGTTTCACGATCCATAGCGCCGTGTTCGACCACCACATCCAGTAATGCCTGCTCAACGTCTTTTGCCATCCGATTGGCGTCGCCGCAGACGTAAAGGTGCGCGCCTTCCTGTAACCAGCTCCACACCTCCGCACCCTTGGCGCGGATTTTATCTTGTACGTAAATTTTCTCGGCCTGATCGCGCGACCAGGCCAGATCGATATTCGTTAACAGGCCATCTTTCACGTATTTCTGCCATTCCACCTGATACAGGAAATCGTCAGTAAAGTGGGGATTGCCAAAGAATAGCCAGTTTTTACCGCTGGCGCCGTCGTTCTCGCGCTGCTGCATAAAGGCGCGGAACGGCGCAATACCGGTGCCAGGCCCAATCATAATGACCGGTGCATCCGGGTTGGCGGGCAGGCGGAAATTATCGTTGTGTTCGATAAACACGCGCACCTCACCGTCTTCTTCAATGCGATCCGCCAGCCAGGTGGAAGCGCCGCCGCCGCGCGGGCGCCCTTCAATATCAAAGCGCACGGCCCCCACGGTGATATGTACTTCGGTATCGGTTTCGGCCTGAGACGAAGCGATAGAGTAAAGACGCGGCGTTAACGGACGCAGCAAGCCGGATAACTGTTCTGCGCTCAGTTGGGCTGGTGCCAGACGAACCATATCAACAATCGGATAGCGTTGCGCATACTGCTGCAGTTTGGCTTTGTCATCCACCAGCGACAGCAGTTCGTCGTTACGCGCTAAGCTCGCATATTGCGCCACGATTTGCGCCGTATTGACCGTTAACTCAAAATGCTTCTGCAACGCCTCTGCCAGCGGTAACGTCTGGCCCTGCACCTCAACCGGCTCATCGCCTTTTAGCCACACCAGCTCAAGCAGTTCATTCACCAGGGCCGCGTCATTCTCATACCAGACGCCCAGCGCATCACCAGGCTGGTAGCGTAACCCTGAATCGCCCAGGTCGATCTCGATATGACGCACATCTTTGTCCGAATCGCGCCCGGTAATTTTCTGGTTCACCGCCAGGCTGGCACTAAGCGGCTGCTCTTTAGTGTAAGGGCTGGTGAAGACTTCGTTCACGCTGCCGGCGACGGTTGCCGCACTCTGGGCCGGTGACGCTGCCGGTACGCGTTCTTTCAGTGCAGCAGTAATTGCCGCGCGCCAGGCGCTGGCCTGCTCGGCATATTCAACATCCGCATCGACCCGATCCAGCAGTCGTTCTGCACCCAGCTCGGCCAGGCGGCTGTCAAAATCTTTGCCCGCTTTGCTGAAGAATTCATAGGAGGTATCGCCCAGACCAAACACGGCAAAGGCCGCGCCGTCCATTTTGGGCGCTTTCTTAGACATCAGGAATTTATGCAGCGCAACGGCCTCTTCCGGTGGTTCGCCTTCGCCCTGCGTCGAGGTCACGACAATCAGAATTTTTTCCTGGCCAATCTGCTTAAATTTAAAGTCGCCCGCGTTGACCAGATTCACGGTCAGTTTTGCCGACTGCAGGTCATCGCGTAACTGCTCGGCTACCCGGCGGGCATTGCCGGTTTGTGAGGCAGAGAGCAGCGTAATCGCCGGGGTTTCAGCCTGCGCAGGCGCGCTGGCAACCGCCTGGCCTGGCGTTTGATTGACCATGCCCCAGAAATAGCCAGAGAGCCAGGCCATCTGAGTGGTGGAAAAATCTGTCGTTGCTGCCTGTAAACGAGCAAGTTGCTCCGGAGAGAGCGGAAGCATTGAGCCTGGTGCCTGAGTCGTCATCGCGATAAAAATTCCAGTAGCAGAAGTCCGGACCGAATAGTAGCGGAAGAGAAGAAAGGGTACAGGCTGCTATATTAACGATTAAATACGCCTTCGACATATCAAATAACCAAAATGACTAAATGGTTTTTCAGATAAAATTAATCGTTAAAAGTGGTAAGAATATTGAGAGTTAACACACTCAGGTAATCACGGCGCGCACTGGACTTTACGACGGGTGATCGCGGCAAATTGCTGGGTTAACAACAGGAAAACGGCCAGGAGCAACGACAGGTGCCAGGCATTATCACCGCGTTACCGCAAGCAATGGCGGAGCAGATTCTGCAAAAACTGGGGTTTAGCGCGCCTCCCGCCCCTGATGAGGTCGGACTGAGTGAGATATATCGCGCCTGGTGCCAGTCGGTACCCTTTGATAATCTTCGCCGCCGTCTGATGACTGACCACGACAGCGCCCTCCCCTTGCCCGGCAGCACGGCAACCGACTTTTTCACTCACTGGTTAACCTATGGCACAGGCGGCACCTGCTGGGCGGGCCATGGCGCGTTGCATGCCCTGCTGATACACGTGGGATTCAACGTGCAGTTTGGCCTTTCCACCATGCTGTCCTCACGTCCGGCGCCCGCAGGTTCCCCCGGTCATGGCATGCTGTTTGTTAACACGGATGCAGGCACGCGGGTGGTTGACAGCACGCTGCTCCATGGCCATCCGCTCCCGCTGGAAGCCAGGCTGAATCCCCATCCCGTCTGGGGCACACGCGTTTATGAGCGAGACGGCAGTTGGTACATACACTGGAAACCGCTGGGTCGGGCAGGAATCGACTGCAAAATTCTGACTACCTGCCTCCCCGTTGACGCGTTTCAGTCACGTCATCAACAGAGCCGACATAGCAGCCGCTTTGACGGTGCCTTGCTGATTCGCCGCGCCAGCGCCGGGAGCATCACCGGAATCGTGAAGGGAGAACGGGTTATCAGGGACCCTGACGGAAAAGAAACCTTTACGCCGCTGTCACGTTCAGAGCAGCAACGGCTGCTGATTGAGGATTACGGCATAGCGGAAGCTATCGTGGCGCGGCTTCCGGCTGACGATCCGGGTCATGGCTGAGCGCATTTTGGGAAAGGCGCGCGAATCCTTTTACTATTCTGGCTTAATCGTCGTTTAACGGCGCTTAGCAGATGCGAAAAACTGCCCTTTCAGGTAGAATTCAGCCGTTTTTAATGCCTGAGAGCGATTATGTCTACCACGTTATTTAAAGAGTTCCAGTTCGAAGCCGCACACTATTTACCCAATGTGCCGGCAGGACACAAATGCGGCCGTCTGCACGGTCACTCATTCCTTGTTCGTCTGGAAATTACCGGTGAAGTGGATGCGCATACCGGCTGGGTCATGGATTTTGCTGAGCTGAAAGCGGCGTTTAAACCCCTCTATGACAGGCTCGATCACTACTATCTTAATGAGATCCCCGGACTGGAGAATCCCACCAGCGAAGTCCTGGCAAAATGGATTTGGGATCACATGAAGCCTCGCCTGCCGCTGCTGAGCGCGGTGATGATCAAAGAAACCTGTACTGCAGGCTGCACCTATCGCGGTTAATCTGCTCTGTACGGCAGCGCAGGGCCGGTCACCCGCTTACTGACCTGTTGATCGGCCTGCTGCCGCCTCTCCTGCACGACATCAGCTGAACTCACCTCCTCTGTCTGACGTCATCCTTCTGTCATCTTTCCCCACCAGGCTGTTCTCTCCTTCATTAAAGATCAAGAGAATCAACAATGAACCTGGTAAAACCGCTTTTTGCTTGTCTCTTTTTTATCACCGCCTCTGCCGCCGTTCAGGCGGAAAACATCCTCAGCTTTCCACAACCCGACTCACTGCCCGACGAATTCTATGCCGTGACGGAAATTCCCGCAGGCGGAATCATCAAATATGAAACCGATGCGAAAACCGGTTTTATCGTTGCCGATCGTTTTCAGTCGATGCCGGTCGCTTATCCGGCAAACTACGGTTCGCTGACGCAATCGCTGGGCGGCGATAACGATCCGCTGGATGTGATCTTCTACACCCGCGCCCCACTTGCGCCCGGGACATTAATTAAACTGCGCCCGATTGGCGTACTGAAAATGATCGACGGTGGCGAAGTGGATGACAAAATCGTGGCGGTTCCGGCCAGCAAAGTCGATCCGACCTATGATGCGATTCAGACGGTCGCCGATCTGCCAAAGCTGGAACAGCAGCGGCTGGAAGCGTTCTTTCGCGTCTATAAAGCGCTGCCGGAAGGGCGTAAAAACGTGGAGCTGAAGGGATTCGAAGACGCCAGCGCGGCCAAAGCGGAGATCAAACAGGCTTTTGAGGCCTGGAAAGCGAAGCAATAACGGTCAGGCGGCGAGAGGCCGCCTGAGTCTTATCAGGCGATGTTCAGATATTTATGTGTCTGCATCGACAGGCGCCAGTTGCGCGCAATACAGGTCTCAATACAAAGTTTTGTCGCCTCATCTTTGCGGCTAATTGGCTGCAGCGCAATGATTCGAGCTTTGCTGTCCTGAATGCCAGCCAGCAGGTCGTCTAACGCCTCCACATCACGTTGCCGGGCAACCGGATGTTTGATTTCATCCGCACGGCTCAGGGCATGAGCCAGCACGTCGTATCCGCCGCGCATATTTACCTTAGGTGAAACGGTAACCCAGGTTTGTTCGGAACAGTGGATTTCATGGGTTCCGCTGGTTTCAATCTGGCATTGAAATCCTGCCGCCTCCAGCGATGCGGTCAGCGGGCGTAAATCGTAAATGGCCGGTTCGCCGCCAGTGATCACCACATGCCGGGCCGTCCAGCCCTGTTGCGCGATGCTGCTGAGCAGCGCCGCCGTATCGGCGTTGCCCCAGGCATCGCTTTCCACCGTTTTGACCAGAATATCGCCTAATGATGTTTCCCGATCCGCCTGTTTTTCCCAGGTGTGTTTGGTGTCACACCAGCTGCATCCTACCGGACATCCCTGTAAGCGGATGAAAATAGCCGGCACGCCGGTGTAATAACCTTCGCCTTGCAGCGTCTGGAACATTTCGTTAATCGGGTACTGCATAATGGTCTCTGTGGTTTTAGCAAAACGCGATTATCGCAGAACTCCGGGTTAAGATCATGTCAGGTGATGCGGCGTGGCTGACTCTGTCTAAGGCAAGCCGGATTTTTGCGTTTATCCAGAGGCGAATTTCACTGATTATTGTGAGCTGTTTAGCACTATTTGGCCCGTTGCTGGCTCTTTGTCCTGCAAATTGATCGTCATCATTCCTCCGCTTACATCCCACTTTTAGCATCGCCTTTTGTCGCCAAAGATGTAAGGAAATAAACGATGACTGACTCTTCTCAATCCGAACCGCTTAAGGTCGGACCGGGCGCTTACCTGTCCTTGCTGTTTGCCATGGTGTTTTTCTCCGGTCTGCCTGGCGGAAAAGAGTGGTATGCCGTGTTTGACTTCACCACATTAAACGGGGCATTCGGAAAAGTGGTATCCGGTGTCAGTCTTCAAACCGACACCCTGGATGTCGCGCAAAGCGCCTTTCGGGGAAAAGGCGGTTATGGGGCAATGGATGGGTTCCTGTTCGCATTTGGCTTGATCCCTGCAGTTATGTTTGCGTTAGGCATGATCAACGTGCTTGAGCACTACGGCGCACTTCGTGCAGCCCGTAAGCTACTTACCCCGCTACTGCGGCCTCTGATGGGGATCCCAGGCTCAACCGGGCTGGCCATGATTGGGAGTCTGCAAAGCACGGATGTTGGCGCATCATTAACCCGCGTACTGGCTGATGAAGGGCAGATCACTGAAAAAGAAAAAACAATTTTTACTATGTTTCAGTTTTCCGCTGGCGCGATGATTACCAACTTTTTCTCCTCCGGTGCGGTGCTGTTTACCCTGGTAGCGCTTGATGGCTCGCATGCCGTTCCAGCCTCAATTGGTCTGTGCGTGGCGGTAATGTTCGTCATGAAAATCGTGGGCGCTAATCTGGTTCGCCTGATCCTGACGATCGGCGAACGCAGACAAGGTACAGAGGTAAAAAATGACTGACTCAACTAAACCGATGATCACCGATGTCTTTGTGGCCGGAGCGCGAAAAGGCTGGACCATCGCGACGACCAGCACACTGCCTAACGTTCTGATGGCCTTCATTATTATTTATGCCCTGGAACTCACCGGCACGCTGGCTGGCATGGCATGGCTGTTCGGCCCCCTGATGCGGCTTTTCGGCCTGCCGGGCGAGGCCGCCGCGGTGCTCATTGGCGGCTGGATGTCCATGGGCGGTGGCGTGGGCGTTGCCATCAGTTTATTTGAGCGAGGGATTCTGACCGGTGCCCATCTGGCTATCCTGGCGCCAGCCATCTACCTGATGGGTTCACAGGTCCAGTATGCTGGACGCATTCTTGGCGTGATCGGCATTCCAGCAAAACGTATCCCTTTGATGATTGCCCTGTCGGTGCTGAATGCCTTCGGCGCCATGATAGTTATGCGACTGATGATTGCGGAGTAACCTATGGAATTAACACAGTATATTCAGGAACTGGAACAGGTTGTCAATATTGACTGCGGAACGGGCTCGGTGGAAGGCGTGGAACAGGTATACCAGCACTTTCAGCAATGGTATCAACAGGATGGCTGGCACTGTCAACGTGTTGAGCTGGACGACAAGGTGGGCCCGGGCCTGCTGGTCACCAACAAACCTGATGCAGAGCATTATGATGTTTTACTGGTGGGGCATATGGATACCGTTTTTCCTGTGGGAACGGTGGCTGCACGTCCTTTCTCTCTTGAGGGCGATCGCGCCAGAGGCCCCGGCGTGGCGGACATGAAAGGGGGCTTGCTGACCATTCTCTGGGCATTACGTGGGCTGAATCACGCTGAGCGCGATCGTTTATCTATTGCCGTCGCCATGAATCCCGATGAAGAAACCGGATCGGTGTATTCTCATCACTGGTTGACCGGGCTGGCAAAACGCAGCCGTTGCGTGCTGGTTGGCGAAGCGGCGAGAAGCGATGGCTCACTGGTCAAAGCACGGAAAGGCATGGCGCGGTATCGGCTGAATTTTAGCGGCGTTGCTGCGCATTCCGGCAACGATCCCGATAAAGGCCGTTCAGCCATCAACGCACTGGCGCACAGCGTCATTGCCGTTGCGAACCTGGCCGATCCCGCACAGGGCACAACGGTAAACACCGGCGTGATCTCAGGCGGGGACGCGGCAAATATTGTGCCAGACCACGCAGAGATGATCGTAGACGTGCGCTTTCAGCTTAACGCTGAGTTTGAGCGGGTCAACATGGCGATGAAAGCCCTTGCGCATTTTGAGACGGAGCCCGGCGTAACGACGCAGGTTACCCTGCAGGCTTACACGCCTGCCATGACGCCAGATGCTAAAACAGAAGCGCTAATGCAGATCGTTGAGCAAGCCGGGCAAACAGAAGACATTGAGATTAGCTGGCAGGCTGTAGGCGGGGGCTCAGATGCCAACCATACCGCCGCAGTGGGCACGCCCTCACTGGATGGGTTTGGCCCCATCGGCGCAAATTTTCATAGCCCGTCTGAATATATGGAACTGAACAGCATTGAACCGCGCATTCGTTTACTGAAACGCATCATTCAGTCGCTGTAATGCTGTGGCTGCACAGGCTGCGGTCAGCGCCGCGACCTGTGCCGTCTATACCTCGGACTAGATCTTCAGGTCCACCCAGACTGCCGCATGATCCGAGGCGGCATTCACCTCTTTTTTCAGTTCGGGATAGGTTTCCCATTTTACCGGGCGCACGCCTGGCCACATCCCTTTGCGCCACACGCCGCCCTTTTCCACTTTTTTCCACAGCGCGGGGGACAGTAAAATGTAGTCAATTTTATTACTGGCGCTGCAGCCGCCCCAGGTTCCTGGATAGCCGCCGTTATCAAATTTTTCATGGGTGAAGATATCTTTCAGATCGGTTTCTTTCAGCAGAGGTGCCAGCGCCTCGCTGTCCGGCGTATCGTTAAAGTCTCCGGTGATAGCAATCAGCGTTTGTCCCTCTTTAATTCGCTGCTGATAAATTGCCTTCACCCGTTCGGCCTGCAGTTTACGGCGGGCGTCGGAAAGCGTTTTGGCACCGTAGCCTTTGCTTTTAAAATGGTTAACCAGCACGTGCAGGGTTTGTCCATCGGGTAGCGGAATCGCAAATTCGGGACAGTCGCGCGAGAAAATCAGGTCGCCCTGCTTATCCTTATCATCAACGTGGCTGCGAATGGTGTCGATTGCGAAGCCTGCTCCTGTCATCAGGCCAACATCAATGCCCCGCTCATCGTTGCCGTCAATCACCATGACGTGATCAAAAGGCGTTCCCTGGCGCGCAGGCAGCATGGCGTTATTAAATTCCAGTAAAGCGGGCCGGCTTTCTGCCTCAACAACGGTCAAAATATCTGCCTTGAGGTCAATCATGACCTGCGCTGTTAATCCCATAGCTATTTCATCTACCGGCGCACGCCGCAGTTCCAGCGAACCGACCCAGTCGGCGCGTCCTGCGGCAATAATCTTTATTCCGCTGTTGTCTGTGGGGCGGGTCAACAGCTTGCCCCGGTTACGCCGCAGGATAACAAAGGGCCCGGTATCTGACTTTTGCAGCCCCAGCGCCTCCATCAATTCCACCATTTGCTTCTTAGTCGCATCGCTGTATTCCACCTGCCCCAGCAGTGCATTCAGTTGGGCGAATTTTTCCAGCGTCGGTTTGCCCTCACGCCATTCGTTTTGGTTCATTGCTCTGGCGCGATCGAACAGGTTTTCCACGTTATAAGAAGCCAGTCTCATGCGTTTCCCCCTTCTGCCTGTCAGAAATGTGAACCTGAAGCGCGTGCTTCAGGCCAGCGGTAAGGTGCGGGGTCAGCCCGGCGCACCTTGCTCGTTATTCAGTGTCGGTGGGTTTTATTAAGAACGGATGTAAACAGCATAGACGTCGCGCAAAAAGGTGGGGAAGCCGCATAAGGTCCGGGCATAAAAAAACCCGCCACGTGGGCGGGTTATGATCAGAAGTCAGACGGCAGTAAACTTACTGACCTTTAACTTCTTTCAGACCGTTGAAGGGGGCTTTTGAACCCAGCGCTTCTTCGATACGGATCAGCTGGTTGTACTTAGCAACACGGTCAGAACGGCTCATTGAACCGGTTTTGATCTGGCCCGCAGCTGTACCGACCGCCAGGTCAGCGATGGTCGCATCTTCAGTTTCGCCTGAGCGGTGAGAGATCACAGCGGTATAGCCTGCATCTTTCGCCATTTTAATTGCAGCCAGGGTTTCGGTCAGTGAACCGATCTGGTTGAATTTGATCAGGATAGAGTTAGCGATGCCTTTCTCGATACCTTCTTTCAGGATTTTGGTGTTGGTTACGAACAGGTCGTCGCCCACCAGCTGGATTTTGTCGCCCAGCACTTTGGTCTGGTAGGCGAAGCCATCCCAGTCAGACTCGTCCAGGCCATCTTCGATAGAAACGATCGGATACTGTTTAGTCAGATCTTCCAGGAAGTGGGTGAACTCTTCTGAGGTAAACGCTTTACCGCCTTCACCGGCCAGAACGTATTTGCCATCTTTGTAGAATTCAGAAGCCGCACAGTCCATAGCCAGGGTGATGTCTTTACCCAGCTCGTAACCGGCTGCTTTTACCGCTTCAGCGATAACGGCCAGCGCTTCGGCGTTAGAACCCAGGTTTGGCGCATAGCCACCTTCGTCACCCACCGCCGTGCTCATGCCTTTGCTTTTCAGCACTTTTGCCAGGTTGTGGAACACTTCAGAACCCATACGGATCGCTTCTTTAACGTTTGAAGCGCCAACCGGCTGAATCATGAATTCCTGAATGTCGACGTTGTTGTCTGCATGTTCGCCGCCGTTGATGATGTTCATCATTGGCAGTGGCATAGAGTATTTGCCCGGGGTGCCGTTCAGTTCAGCGATGTGCTCATACAGCGCCTGACCTTTAGAGGCCGCTGCGGCTTTCGCTGCTGCCAGGGAAACAGCCAGAATGGCGTTAGCACCGAAGTTAGATTTGTTCTCAGTACCGTCCAGGTCGATCATGATTTTATCGATGTTCGCCTGATCTTTCGCGTCTTTGCCTTTTACCGCTTCAGCAATCGGGCCGTTAACCGCAGCAACGGCTTTGGTTACGCCTTTGCCCAGGAAACGGGATTTGTCACCGTCACGCAGTTCCAGTGCTTCACGAGAACCGGTAGATGCACCTGAAGGTGCCGCAGCCAGACCAACGAAACCACCTTCCAGGTGAACTTCTGCTTCAACAGTTGGGTTGCCACGTGAGTCGATAATTTCGCGACCGATGACTTTTACGATTTTGGCCATTACGATTTTCCTCAGTACAAGTTAGTCAATCCTAAGACAAACAACGCGCGAAAAGTTCGCGCGTTGTTCGTTAAACTTATTTCGCTAAACGCTTCTGATGCTCATGTGCTGCTTTCACAAAACCCGCAAACAACGGATGACCATCGCGAGGCGTCGATGTGAACTCAGGGTGGAACTGGCAAGCAATAAACCATGGATGATTCGGGATCTCAATGATCTCAACCAACTGATCGTCACCTGAACGACCTGCCACGCGTAAACCCGCTGCCTCAATTTGCTTCAGCAGCATGTTGTTCACTTCATAGCGGTGACGATGGCGCTCAACAATGGTGTCAGAACCGTACAGCTGGCGAACCTTACTTTCCGGATTCAGCTGGCACTGCTGGCTGCCCAGGCGCATGGTGCCACCCAGATCGCTCTGTTCAGTACGCACTTCCACGTTGCCTTCTTCGTCACGCCATTCGGTGATCAGTGCCACCACCGGATACTTACAGTCTGGCACAAATTCAGTGGAGTTAGCGCCTTCCATTCCGGCGACGTTACGGGCGAACTCCATCAGTGCGACCTGCATGCCGAGGCAGATGCCGAGATAAGGCACGTTGTTTTCACGCGCGTATTTCGCCGTCATTAGCTTGCCTTCTACGCCACGGTAGCCAAAGCCACCAGGGATCAGAATGGCATCCAAATCTTTCAGCAATTCGACACCACGGGTTTCAACGTCCTGTGAGTCGATCAGCTTGATGTTTACGGTCACACGATTTTTCAGACCGCCGTGCTTCAGCGCTTCAATAACGGATTTATAGGCATCCGGCAGCTCGACATATTTGCCCACCATGCCAATGGTGACTTCGCCGCCCGGATTGGCTTCTTCATAAATCACCTGCTCCCACTCGGCCAGATTGGCTTCCGGGGCGTTCAGGTTGAAACGCTTACAGATGTAGTCGTCCAGGCCCTGTGATTTCAACATGCCAGGAATTTTATAAATTGAATCGACGTCTTTCAGCGAGATAACGGCTTTTTCCGGCACGTTGCAGAACAGGGCAATTTTGCCACGCTCATTGGCTGGCACCGCACGATCGGACCGGCAAATGAGCACGTCAGGCTGAATACCGATGGAGAGCAGCTCTTTGACCGAGTGCTGCGTCGGCTTGGTTTTCACCTCGCCTGCGGCGGCCATGTAAGGCACCAGCGTCAGGTGCATATACATCGTATGCTCGCGGCCCACATCCACCGCCATCTGACGAATCGCTTCCAGGAACGGCAGGGATTCGATATCACCGACCGTACCGCCGATTTCGACCAGCACCACATCGTGACCTTCACCGCCTTCAAGAATGCGCTCTTTGATCGCATTCGTGATATGAGGGATGACCTGAATAGTGGCGCCAAGGTAGTCACCGCGACGCTCTTTGCGCAGGACTTCTGAGTAGATACGGCCCGTGGTGAAGTTGTTGCGGCGCGACATTTTAGTGCGGATGAAGCGCTCGTAGTGACCCAAATCCAGATCGGTTTCGGCACCATCATCGGTGACAAACACTTCACCATGCTGAGTAGGGCTCATGGTACCCGGATCGACGTTGATGTACGGATCCAGTTTCATGATGGTCACATTCAGACCACGCGCTTCGAGAATGGCTGCGAGGGAGGCTGCGGCAATGCCTTTACCCAGAGAGGATACGACCCCGCCGGTCACAAAAATATAATTCGTTGTCATGCTGAACCTGAGAGTTTAGGTTTAAAGACGGTGGAATAACCAGGACGGGAAAACAGTATACTGGAAACCGCTATCAGCCACAATTGATGAATCACATCCCTCTCCCAAAGCATTGCTGCGGGTAACATAGCGGATAGCGGTAAACAAAATTTTGACCTGCATCACAAATCTGACGTCAGGCTGAATCGAGTAAGCTCGAGCGCACACTTTATGCGCGGTACAGGAATAATCAGCTTTTTTCCGTTGCCTTCACCTGCTGCCAGGCGGCCTCCATCTGTTCCAGCGTCGCCCCCGGCATTGTCAGGCCCTGCGCGCTGATAATAGCTTCTACCGCGCGGAAACGTCGCTCAAACTTGTCGTTGGCTTTCTGCAGCGCCGTTTCGGCCTTGCTGCCCAAATGACGAGAGAGGTTAACGGTCGCAAACAGGAGATCGCCAATCTCTTCTTCCAGCTTTTGGGGATCGATAACGCTTTGCTGCGCTTCATGCATGACTTCGTCAATCTCTTCATGCACCTTATCGACCACCGGCCCCAGTGTGCTCCAGTCGAAGCCCACGTTGTGGCATCGTTTCTGAATTTTATGGGCGCGCATCAGGGCTGGCAGGGCTTTGGGAATATCGTCCAGCGCGGAGTGCTGCGCTTTTTCTGCCCGTTCGGCGCTTTTAATCGCTTCCCAGTTTTTTAACACGTCTGCGCTGTTCTCTGCCGTGCCGTCCGCAAAAATGTGTGGATGGCGGCGTTCCAGCTTGTCACTGATGGCATGGCAGATATCATCAAAATTAAAACGCCCCTGCTCCTGGGCCATCTGGGCATAAAACACCACCTGAAACAGCAAATCGCCCAGCTCCCCCCGCAGATCGTCGAAGTCCTCGCGCTGGATGGCGTCCAGCACTTCATAGGTTTCTTCCAGCGTGTAAGGCGCGATAGTGGCAAAGGTCTGCTCGCGATCCCACGGGCAACCCTGCTGCGGATCGCGCAGGGTTTTCATAATGCCCAGCAGGCGATCAATTGACGTCATAGGGAAATCCTTCAGGTGTTCAGTTGGCATAACAGCGGTGATAAAAGCAGCCAGGCGCACGTCGGTCAAGACATGCGCCTGATAACGGACGATTAGTGCAGGCGGCGGGCATCGATAATGTCAGGCACCTGATTCAGGCGAGACAGCACGCGCCCCAGGACCTGATGGTTATAAATCTCGATGTCCATATCAATGGTGGCGAGCTGTTTTTTGGTATCGCTGCGGCTTGAAACGCCCAGGACGTTAACCTTCTCATTCGCGAGGATGGTGGTGATATCGCGTAACAGCCCGCTACGATCGTTGGCCGTCACCCTTACGACCAGCGAATAGCCGCTGGAGTAGCTTTCGCCCCATACGGCATCAACAATGCGCTCGGGCGCGGTAGAAATCAGCTCAGACAGCTGGTCGCAATCGGCGCGGTGAATCGAAATGCCCCGTCCGTGCGTGATAAAACCCACGATGTCGTCACCCGGAATCGGCTGACAGCAGCGTGCAATATGGTGCATCAGGTTGCCCACGCCTTCCACGACCACACGGCCGCTCTCTTTGCGTGACGTTGGCGCATGCGATTTTTGTGTGAGCTGGCGCAGGGCTTCACGATCCTGCTCTTCCGCCGTCGGCTTATTGAGCTTCGCCTGCAGGAAATTCACCATCTGATGAAGGCGAATGTCCCCCCCGCCGATGGCAGCCAGCAACTCGTCCAGCGAGGTAACGTTATAGCGCGGCAGCAGCAGTTTCTCGGCTTCACGCAGGCTGATATCCATCTGATTCAGCTCGTTATCCAGAATCTGACGACCGGCAAGAATGTTTTTATCGCGATCCTGCTTGCGGAACCAGTTATGAATCTTGGCGCGGCCTCGGCTGGTGGTGATGAACCCCAGATTAGGGTTCAGCCAGTCACGACTCGGATTCGGCTGTTTTTGGGTGATGACTTCCACCTGATCGCCCATCTGCAGCTGATAGGTGAAGGGCACGATGCGGCCACCAATCTTGGCACCGATGCAGCGGTGACCGATATCGCTGTGAATGTGGTAAGCGAAATCCAGCGGGGTAGAACCTGCCGGCAAATCGACCACGTCCCCTTTTGGCGTAAAGACATAGACACGGTCGTCAAATACCTGGCTGCGCACCTCTTCCAGCAGCTCGCCGGAATCCGCCATCTCTTCCTGCCATGAGATCAGCTTACGTAGCCAGGCAATGCGCTCTTCGTGACCTGCCGCGCCACGCGCATGGCTGGACGACGGCCCTTCTTTGTATTTCCAGTGCGCGGCGACGCCCAGCTCGGCGTCCTCATGCATCTGGCGGGTACGGATCTGGATCTCGACGGTTTTGCCCTCGGGCCCTAGAACCACGGTATGAATGGACTGATAGCCGTTAGGTTTGGGGTTGGCGACATAGTCGTCGAACTCGTTGGGCAGGTGGCGATACAGCGTGTGCACCGTGCCCAGCGCGCCGTAGCAGTCCTGCAGTCGCTCGGCGACAATACGCACCGCGCGAACATCAAATAGCTCATCAAACGCCAGCGACTTCTTCTGCATCTTGCGCCAGATGCTGTAGATATGTTTAGGACGGCCGTACACTTCGGCCCGCACGCCCTCTTTTGCCATCTCTTTGCGCAGATTATCGACAAAGTTATCGATGTACTGCTCACGGTCAATGCGGCGCTCGTGCAGCAGCTTAGCAATGCGCTTGTACTCGTCGGGATGCAGGTAGCGGAAGCAGTAATCTTCCAGCTCCCACTTAAGCTGACCGATGCCCAGGCGGTTCGCCAGCGGGGCATAAATATTGGTGCTCTCTTTCGCCGCCAGTACGCGTTCATCTTCCGGCGCGTCTTTAACTTCGCGCAGGTTCATGATGCGCTCAGCCAACTTCAGCACCACGCAGCGGAAATCTTCCACCATGGCGAGCAACATACGGCGGACATTATCCACCTGCTCAGAAGCCATTGAATCGTTATGAATGGCTTTCAGCTGACGAATGGCGTCCATATCGCGGACCCCGTGCACCAGCGAAACGATGCCCGGACCGACGGTTTTTTCCAGCTCTTCTTCGCTGACAACTTCGTCATTCGCAAGCGGGAAAATCAATGCGGCGCACAGGCTTTCGATATCCATGCTGAGCATCGAGAGAATTTCCACCATCTCGATGCCGCGCCACAGCAGCAGCGACTGGTGAGGATGCCCCTGAGTCTGCGCTTCACAATAGCGCCAGGTTTCAGCAAGGCGATCACAGGAATGCGGGTTAGCAACGCCAAGACTGGCGATCCACTGGTCAAGGGCAAACTCCCCTTCCGTATTTAAATGCGCACTTCTGACCGCAACCATATCCTCTCCTGCACAGCGCCCCTGCCGGACACTTATATTTTTTTTCTGAACAGCACCATGGATTCGAGATGACGGGTATGAGGAAACATATCCAGCATCGCGACCCTTTCCAATTGGTAACCCGCTGACAGCAATGTTTCACTGTCACGTGCGAGTGTCACAGGATTACACGAAACATAGACCACGCATTCTGGCGATAATTTGACGACATGTGCCATGACACCTGCCGCCCCAGCGCGAGCCGGATCGAGTAATACCTTGTTAAATCCCTGCATAGCCCAGGGCTGGCGCGAAACATCTTCTTCCAGATTATGCTGGAAGAATTTGACGTTTTTTAGCGCATTCACGTCAGCATTATACTCTGCCTGCTGCACTAATGCTGCAACGCCCTCCACACCCACGGCACTTTGTACCGATTTTCCTACAGGAAGCGTAAAGTTTCCCATGCCGCAAAACAGATCCAGCACCCGATCTTCAGGTTGCAAATCCAGCCACGCAATGGCCTTCGCCACCATCTGCTGATTCACCGTATCGTTGACCTGAATAAAATCCTTTGGACTGAAGATTAGCTCAAGCTGGTGAGAATGATAAAACGGCTGCCGATCGCCAGATGCACGCAGCGTCTCGCTTCCATCATCCAGAAACAGCATCAGTTGGTGCTGATGCGAAAAACGTTCCAGTTTTGCAATATCATCGGTACTTAATGCATCGAGATGGCGCAATAACAGCACCGGGCCGTTGTCAGCCAGCACCAGCTCAACATGACCTAAGCGTTTGACAGCATTAAGCATAGTGAGACAATTGCGCAGCGGAATAATCAGCGCTTCAAGCTGGGGCACCATGATGGGGCACTGCTGGATATCGACGAGATCGTTGGTGGCCGCCTGGCGAAACCCCATCAGCAACTGCTGTGTTTTGTTCTGCCACTGCAGGCCAAGCCTGACGCGGCGACGGTAGCCCCAGGCCGGTCCGGCAATGATCTCATCAACCGCCACCGGCTGGTTCGCTGCCTGGGTCAACATCCGTGCCAGCGCACGTGATTTACTTTGCTGTTGTAACGCCTCGTCGACATGCTGCTGCTGACAACCGCCACAGCGGCTAAAATGGGGACAGCGCGGCGCAACCCGTGAAGGACTGTGGTTAAGCAGGCGCACGGCTTTCGCTCTGGCATACTGGCGTTTATCCTCCAGCAGGGTGACCTCGGCCTGCTCTCCGGGCAGCGCGCCCGAGACAAACAGGGTTTTGCCCTTGTAGCGGGCAACGCCCTGACCAAACGGGTCGAGGTCTTCAATGGTGACGGTGATCCGTTGTTGGGTCGTCACGCGCTGTTTTGCGGAGTAAAATTGCGCCATAGTGTGGTTCTTTCTCTTTAAGATTCGATGTGCACAAGGTTCAGCAGATGCACAGGGACGTTCATGCCGGACAGCAGGCGACTATTATGACCAAATACAGCCTGCGGGCGCGAATGATGATTTTAATTTTGGCTCCAACGTTGATGGTTGGGTTACTGCTCAGCTCATTTTTTGTCGTGCATCGTTATAATGAGCTGCAGCGCCAGGTCATCGATGCCGGGGCCAATATCATCGAACCGCTGGCGGTTTCTACCGAATACAGCATGACATGGCACAATCGCGACGCGCTGCGTGAACTGGTCAGTTTACTGCATCGCCGCCATTCCGGGATCGTGCGCGCCATCTCCGTTTTCGACGATAATAATCAGCTTTATGTCACCTCTGATAATCACCAAAACCTGAGTCTGGAAAGCAAGCAGGCTATTCGCACGCTGCCTGAGGATGTGTCCGTTGAAGGCAGTGGCAACCTGCTGATCTTACGCAAGCCGATTATCTCTGAACGTTACGCCGTGGATGAGCTGCCGGGTCAGGATGCCAAACCCGCAGGTAACCCGTTGGGCTATGTGGCGATAGAACTGGATCTGCAATCCGTGCGCTTACAGCAATATCGGGAAGTTTTTATCGCTACCCTGATGCTGCTGTTCTGCCTGTGTATTGCCATGCTGTTTGCCTATCGCCTGATGCGGGACGTCACCGGCCCTATTCGTAATATGGTTAGCACCGTTGACCGAATTCGCCGTGGACAACTGGACAGCCGGGTTGAAGGCCATATGCTGGGTGAATTGAGTATCCTGAAAAACGGTATCAACGCGATGGCGATGTCGCTCACCGCCTATCACGAAGAGATGCAGCACAATATCGATCAGGCCACATGGGACCTGCGGGAAACGCTGGAGCAGTTGGAGATTCAGAACGTCGAGCTGGATCTGGCCAAAAAGCGCGCGCAGGAAGCCGCCCGTATCAAATCCGAATTTCTGGCAAATATGTCGCATGAGTTGCGTACGCCGCTTAATGGCGTGCTGGGCTTTACCCGTCAGATGTTGAAAACGCCGCTGCGTACCACGCAGCGCGACTACATGCTGACCATTGAGCGCTCGGCCAACAATCTCCTGTCCATCATTAATGACGTGCTTGATTTTTCCAGACTGGAAGCCGGCAAGCTGATGCTGGAGTCCATTCCCTTTCCGTTGCGCGCCACCCTGGATGAAACCCTGGTTTTGCTGGCCCCATCCGCCCATGAGAAGGGGCTGGAGTTGACCGTGGTCTGCGATAACAGCGTGCCGGACAACGTGATTGGCGATGCGCTCCGCCTGCAGCAGATCCTGATCAACCTGATGGGCAACGCGATTAAATTTACCGAAAAAGGGACCATCAATTTACGGGTAGAACAGCACACGATTACGGCGACGCATGTTGAACTGGAGATTCAGGTTCGCGACACAGGCATTGGCATTTCTGAAGAGCAGCAGGCCCAGCTGTTTCAGGCCTTTCGCCAGGCGGATGCCAGCATTTCCCGCCGCCACGGAGGATCGGGGCTGGGCCTGGTCATTACCCAAAAACTGGTAAGGGAAATGAACGGGGAGATCACCTTCGTCAGCCGTCAGAACCACGGCTCCACCTTTTGGGTGCGCGTTAAACTGGACCTCAATCCCAATGCACCGAGTATGCCTCGAGTGCTGGATGCACTGTCGAACACACGCATGGCCTATGTGGAGGCAAACCCCGACGTCGCCAGCGCGGTGGTAGAGATTTTAGGTGCCACGCCGTTGCAGGTTGAGCACAGTTTAACCCTGGAGGGCCTGAGCCAGTCGCGCTATCCCATTGTGTTAATGGCCATGCCGGTCAACGCCAGCCAGCCGCAGGTGCTTGAGGACAGGCTGATCCATACGCTTTTGGAGCGCGCCGACCAGGTCATTATGGCGCTGCCGAGTCCGATGATGTTACTGGCCGATGAGCTGAAAGTGCGTGGCATTGATGGCTGCATCGCAAAACCCGTCTCGCAGACGCGCCTGTTGCCGATGCTGCTGGAGCTGCATGCCCGTCACAGCAGCGAACTATCGGCCTCACCGCGTCTGCCGCTGACCGTGATGGCCGTGGACGACAATCCCGCTAACCTCAAGCTGATTGGGGCGCTGCTGGAAGAGCAGGTTCAACACATCGTACTGTGCAATAATGCGGAGCAGGCCATCCGTGTGGCCCACAGGCAAGTGCTGGACGTGATCTTAATGGATATACAAATGCCCGATATTGATGGCATTCGGGCCAGCGAGATCATCCGCACGCTGCCCAACCACGCAACCACCCCGATAGTCGCCGTTACCGCCCACGCTATTGACGGTGAACGCGAACATCTTATCCGGGCCGGCATGAACGACTACCTGGCCAAGCCTATTGATGAAAACAAGCTCGCTCAGGTCCTGGCCCGCTATATGCCCAGCCCGAGCACCACGGCGCCCGAGATCCCCCCAATCTTACCCACGCTGGACTGGAAGCTGGCATTACGCCAGGCAGCGAATAAGCCGGATCTGGCGCGGGATTTACTCCGAATGCTGTTGGCATTCCTGCCGGAAGTGCACAGTAAAATGGCGCAGTTTATCGCCGACAACGACGCGACCTCCCTGCGTGAGATCATTCATAAACTTCACGGCAGCGCCAGCTACAGCGGCGTCCCGCGGATGAAACAACTGTGCCGTAAGCTTGAGAAAGAGCTTCATCAGGCAAGCGATATCGAAGCGCTGGAGCCGGAACTGCTGGAGCTTCAGGATGAAATGGAGAACGTCGCCAGACAGGCACGGCGCATCCTCTCCATGCCTTAGCCGGGCATACTGCGAAAGAACAAACGGCCCTGTCAGGTGAAGGGCCGTGAATACGCTTAGTGGAACCCGGCGATTTTCATTGTGGCAGCCACATTGCGCGCGGTGAGACGGACATTGTTTTCTGCCCCTTTTAGCGCCTCATCCAGTGAGCAAATACGGTAAAGCACGCTAAATACGGCATCCAGGCCATGCTGATGCACCACACCGACATCGTCAGTCAGGCTACCGGCAATGCCTATCACGGGAACATTAAAACGCTTAGCGACCTTTGCCACACCAATCGGCACCTTGCCCTTGATGCTCTGGCTGTCGATTCGTCCCTCGCCGGTAATGACCAGATCGGCATCTTTTACCTGCTCCTCCAGGCCCAGCGCTTCCGTCACAATCTCAATCCCACGGCGTAATTCCGCCTGACAAAACGCGTGCAGCGCAGCACCCATGCCACCAGCAGCGCCGCCGCCGCTGATCTGCAGCACATCAATACCCAAATCGCGCTGGATAAGCGCAGCGTAATGCGTCAGGGCTCGATCCAGTTGCTCAACCCGTTCCGGCGTCGCGCCTTTCTGGGGGCCAAACACCGCAGAGGCACCGTGATCGCCCGTCAGCGTATTGGTTACATCGCAGGCCACTTCAACGCGGCACTGCCGAATGCGCGGGTCCAGTCCGGTAACGTCAATGCTTGCCAGGTCAGGCAATGCACCACCTCCCCGACCAATTTGCTCGCCCTGTTTATCCAGCAAGCGAACGCCCAGCGCCTGCATCATGCCAGCACCACCGTCATTGGTAGCGCTGCCACCGATACCGATAATGATGTGTCGGACGCCTTTATCCAGCGCGTTTTTAATTAGCTCCCCAGTCCCAAACGAGGTGGTGATCAGGGGATCCCGCTGCGCTGCCGGTACCAGCTCCAGGCCGCTGGCCGCCGCCATCTCGATATAGGCGGTATCTTCATTACCGGACAGGCCGTAAAACGCCTCGACAGGTTCACCCAGCGGACCGGTGACCTTTAACCTGACCCGCTTTCCCTGGGTCGCAGCCACCATGGCTTCCACCGTGCCTTCACCACCATCAGCAACCGGTATTTTCACATAATGGGCATCGGGAAAAACCTCACGGAACCCCGCTTCGATTGCCGATGCCACTTCCAGGGCCGAAAGACTTTCTTTATATGAATCCGGTGCGATTACGATTTTCATAGGCAATCCAGGCGGTATTAATTAACGATCAGAGCGTGAAATCGGCCCGGCCTCCACAGAAGCCGGGCAAGGCATTAGCGAGAGATCTCAACCTTTGCTAATTTCTCATAATAGCAGGCCAGCGCGCTGTGGTCGGCACTCCCCTGTCCGTCATTACGCAACGCCTGCATCATTTCCATCACGGCCGCCGTCAGCGGAAGGTGCGCACCAAGGCTGTGCGAGGTATCCAGCGCGTTAGCCAGATCCTTGATATGTAAATCAATGCGGAAACCCGGCTTAAAGTTGCGGTCCATCACCATGGGCGCTTTGGCATCCAGCACGGTGCTGCCCGCCAGACCGCCACGAATCGCCTGATATACCAGTTCCGGGCTGACGCCCGCTTTGGTCGCCAGTGACAAGGCTTCAGACATGGCGGCAATATTCAGCGCCACAATGACTTGATTTGCCAGCTTCGTCACGTTGCCTGCGCCGATATCGCCGGTATGAACCACCGATCCTGCCATGGCTTTCATGATGTCGTAGCACTGGTCAAACACGGCTTTATCGCCGCCCACCATCACGGATAACGTCCCCTCAATCGCTTTGGGCTCGCCGCCGCTCACCGGCGCATCCAGCATGTGAATCTGCTTTGCTGCCAGCGCATCGTGGACTTCACGGCTCGCCAGCGGCGCAATGGAGCTCATATCGATCACAATCAGGCCCGGTTTCGCGCCATCGATAATGCCGTTTTCGCCCAGGCAAACCTCTTTCACCTGTGGGGAATTTGGCACCATGGTGATCACCACATCGCACTGTTGCGCCAGTTCTTTGGCATTCGCCGCTGTGGTCGCGCCCAGCTGCACCAGCTCGGCTTCGTTTTCTGCATTATGATCGCGTACCACCAGTGAATAACCGGCTTTCAGCAGGTTTTTACTCATTGGTTTGCCCATGATGCCCAGGCCAATAAAGCCAATTTTCATGTCGTTTCTCCTGGATGATTACTTTTTAAATTTGTCGCACAACGCCTGCGTGGCACTGCGGAAAACACCGAGATCGCTGCCAACGGCAACAAAGGTTGCGCCCCATTCGAGATAGCGACGGGCATCGGCTTCCACCGGTGCCAGAATGCCGCTGGGCTTGTTGGCGGCTTTTGCCCGCTCAAAGATGTGTTTGATGACCGTTAACACCTCCGGATGGGCCGGCTGCCCGAGATAGCCGAGTGCGGCAGAGAGATCGCCCGGCCCGACAAAAATGCCGTCCACGCCGTCAACGGCGGCGATGGCGTCAATGTTGTCGACAGCCTGCTGGGTTTCTATTTGGACCAGCACCGAAATGTTGTCGTTGATGGTGGCGTTATAATTCGGCACCGTGCCATACATGTTGCTGCGATGGGAAACCGACACGCCGCGAATTCCGGCAGGCGGATAGCGCGTGGAGGCAACTGCACGTCTGGCTTCGTCTTCGTTCTCGACGAAGGGAACAAGGATGTTATTAAAACCAATATCCAGCAGGCGCTTGATGATGACCGGTTCATTACAGGGTGGACGCACCACCGGCGCGCTGCGGCTGCCCTTCAGCGCCATTAGCTGGGGAACAAACGTGGTGATATCGTTCGGTGCGTGCTCGCCATCCAGAACTAACCAGTCAAATCCGGCCAGCCCTAACACCTCGGTCGAAACAGGACTTGCCAGGGCGCACCAACTGCCGATCAGGGTTTCACCTGCCAGCAGGCGGCGACGGAATTCATTTGGCCAGGCTGTATTACTCATGATTTGACTCCTGTGGAACGGGCTTCCTGAAGGAAGCCCAAAAAAGTTAACGCACCAGGCACGGACGCTTGTTATCAAACGTCCACTGTGGGATCAGGAACTGCATGGCCTGAGCATCATCACGTGCGCCAAGGCCATGCTTTTGATACAGCGCGTTGGCCTGCATGACCTGGTCCATATCCAGTTCAATGCCCAGGCCCGGTGCCTGCGGCACTGCGACCATGCCGCCTTCAATCTGGAAAGGCGTTTTCGTCAGTCGTTGATTGCCTTCCTGCCAGATCCAGTGGGTATCAATAGCGGTGATCTTGCCCGGTGCGGCAGCGGCGACGTGGGTAAACATCGCCAGTGAAATATCGAAATGGTTGTTGGAGTGCGAACCCCACGTCAGGCCAAACGCGTGGCACATTTGCGCCACGCGCACGGAACCCTGCATCGTCCAGAAGTGCGGATCGGCCAGTGGGATATCCACCGACTGTAATGACAACGTGTGGCCCATTTGACGCCAGTCAGTGGCGATCATATTCGTCGCCGTCGGCAGACCGGTAGCGCGCCGGAACTCGGCCATCACTTCACGTCCCGAATAGCCCTGCTCTGCGCCACAGGGATCTTCTGCATAGGCGAGGACGTTTTTAAGCTGCTTACCCAGCGTAATGGCTTCGTCAAGCGACCAGGCACCGTTGGGATCGATAGTGACGCGCGCCTGGGGGAAGCGCTTCGCGAGTGCAGTAATGGCTTCTGCCTCATCACTGCCGCTCAGCACGCCGCCTTTAAGTTTAAAATCGTTGAACCCGTATTTTTCATAGGCCGCTTCGGCCAGCCGCACCACGGCATCCGGCGTGAGCGCTTCCTGATGGCGCAGGCGATACCAGTCGCAGGTATCGTTGTCCTGATGCTGGTAGGCCAGCGAGGTCTTGTTGCGATCGCCAACGTAGAACAGATAACCCAGCATTTCGACTTTGTCGCGCTGCTGTCCGTCGCCCAATAGCGAGGCGACATTGACGCCCAGATGCTGCCCCAGCAGATCCAGCAGTGAGGCTTCGATGCCAGTGACCACGTGAATGGTGGTGCGAAGATCAAAGGTCTGATTACCTCGCCCAGCGGCATCGCGATCGGCAAAGGTGGCGCGAACCCGGCTCAGGATGTTTTTATATTCGCCAATCGTTTTGCCCACCACCAGCGCGGCAGCCTCTTCCAGGGTTTGACGAATCTTTTCGCCACCGGGTATTTCACCTACGCCAGTATGGCCTGCGTTGTCTTCAATGATAACGATATTGCGGGTGAAAAAAGGCGAATGTGCGCCGCTCAGGTTCAGTAACATGCTGTCATAGCCGGCAACCGGAATGACCTGCATGGCGGTAATTTTTGGTGTGGTATTCATCTGTTATCCCTTAAGCAGAGGCCCGGCCAAAGGCCGGCCGTTTACGGTCAAATGTCCAGCCTGGTAGCAAGTACTGCATGGCTGTGGCGTCATTACGTCCGCCCGCCGGCAGTGATTTGTAGTGTTCGTTTGCCAGGCGGAGTCGTTCCCAATCCAGTTCAATGCCCAGGCCAGGCGCATCTGGCACCGTGATTTTGCCCTGACGGATCTGCAGCGGCTCTTTTGTCAGGCGTTGATCGCCCTCCTGCCAGATCCAGTGCGTATCTATGGCGGTGGGATTACCGGGCGCGGCGGCACCGACGTGGGTGAACATCGCGAGAGAAATATCAAAGTGGTTATTCGAGTGGCAGCCCCAGGTTAAGCCCCATTCATCGCACAGTTGCGCGACCCGAACGGCGCCGCTCATCGTCCAGAAGTGTGGATCGGCCAGTGGGATATCGACAGCATTGAGCATCAGCGCATGGTTCATTTCACGCCAGTTGGTGGCGATCATGTTGGTGGCGACCGGTAATCCGGTCGCACGACGAAACTCGGCCATCACCTCGCGCCCTGAATAACCCTGCTCGGCGCCACAGGGATCTTCTGCATAGGTCAGGACATCCTGCATGCCCTTACAGAATCCGATCGCCTCGTCCAGCCACCACGCGCCGTTAGGATCGACGGTGATGCGCGCCTCGGGGAAGCGCTTTTTCAGCGCCTGCGCGGTGGCGATCTCCTGTTCGCCCGGCAGCACTCCGCCCTTGAGTTTGAAATCTTTGAAACCGTATTTATCCTGCGCCGCCTCGGCCAGCCGGACAACCGACTCGCTATTCAGCGCTTCCTGATGGCGCAGGTGATACCAGTCATGCTGCGCCTTCTCACCCGTCAGATAAGGCAAATCGGTTTTACGGCGATCGCCTAAGTAGAACAGGTAGCCTAAAACCGTCACCTCATCGCGCTGCTTACCCGGTCCAAGCAGTTCGGCGACCGGCACGCCCAGGCATTGTCCCAGAAGGTCCAGCAGTGCGGCTTCCAGTGCCGCGACCGCGTTGACGCGCAGCTCAAAGGTCCAGGCCCCTTTGCCAAAAGTCTCGAAATCGGCGGACTGATTCCCCTGATGAATCTTCTGCACCAGCCGGTTCATACGGGCGACCTGCTGACCGATCACCTGCGGCGCGGCCTCGATTAAGGTCTGATAGAGGGTTTCTCCCCCCGGTGCTTCACCCAGTCCGGTGTGTCCTGCACTGTCGGTCAGGATCACGATATTGCGCGTGAAGCGGGCATTGTGTGCCCCGCCAATGTTGAGCAGCATACTGTCGTAGCCAGCCACAGGGACCACCTGCATAGTCGTAATAACGGGCGTCGATTGCGTATTCATGCAGGCTCCTTAGCGTGTTTTCAGCTCAATGCGTTTGATGTTATCCACCAGCACCAGGTAGCTGAGTACGGCAACGAACGCGTGGATACCGACATAAACCAGCGCGCCGTTATAAGAACCGGTAGAGGCAATGATGTAGCCGATCGCGATAGGGGTAATAATGCCGGATGCATTACCGAACATATTGAACAGACCGCCGCTCAGGCCGCTAATCTCTTTCGGTGCGGTGTCCGCCATCACTGCCCATCCCAGCGCGCCAATCCCTTTACCAAAGAAGGCTGTTGCCATGAACAGCACCACGACCCAGTCCGTCTCGACATAGTTACAGACCACCATGGACGTCGAGAGCAACATGCCGAGCACAATCGGGGTTTTACGGGCGATATTGAGTGAGCCGGTTTTGCGCATCAGCCAGTCAGAGATCACCCCGCCGAGCACGCCACCGATAAAGCCGCACAGCGCAGGCACCGAGGCGACAAAGCCCGCTTTAAGGATCGACATGCCCCTTGCCTGCACCAGATAAACCGGAAACCAGGTGATAAAGAAGTAGGTCAGGGCGTTGATGCAGTACTGGCCAATGTAGACACCGATCATCATGCGCGACTGCAGCAGTTGCTTGATCTGGAACCACTTATCACTGAAGCTGACTTTTTGCTTCTCGCTTTTCTGATCCATATTGATCAGCGCGCCGCCCTCCGCCATGTAGTCCAGCTCCGCTTTGTTCACGCCGGGATGATCGCAGGGATCGTAAATCACTTTGAGCCAGATAAAGCTCAAAATAATGCCCAGCCCTCCCATAAACCAGAACACGTGCGCCCAGCCCACCGCGGAGGTCAACCAGCCCATGATGGGCGCGAAAATTACCGTCGCGAAGTATTGTGCGGAGTTGAAAATCGCCACGGCAGTGCCGCGCTCCTGAGCCGGAAACCAGGCTGCCACAATACGGCTGTTACCCGGGAATGAAGGGGCTTCCGCCAGCCCGACCATAAAGCGCAGCATAAACAGCGCCATGACGATGGTGTAGCCGCTGAACACGTCCACGAACCCCTGCAGCAGGGTAAACAACGACCAAAGAAAGATACTCCAGAAATAGACGCGCTTAGAACCAAAGCGATCCAACAGCCAGCCACCGGGGATTTGCCCAATGACATAGGCCCATGAAAAAGCAGAGAAGATAAACCCCATCCCCACGGGATCGAGGCCAATTTCTTTTGCCATGGCCGAACCCGCGATAGACAACGTGGCGCGGTCACCGTAGTTGAATGAGGTCACAATAAATAGCATGACCACTATCCAGTAACGCGCGTTCGTCCGTTTTTGTACCGCCTCCGTTGTCTGGTGATAACTACTCATGATGCACTCCTGAAATATAGCGAAAGCTACATTCGCTCTGACTGCATACACATCGCGTTGGGTATCAGAGAGATGTAGGTTAAACACGGCGATTTTTTTTAATGGCAAACCGATAATGCGTCGTGACGAATAACCTGATCGGGAAAACGGAAATCAGTATAGGAAGCGGGTTTGGGTGAGGCATTGGAACATCACCCTGGAATAAGGTGAATGAACGATGATTTTTTGGGCTAATGCATAAACTGCTGCGGGACGTTTCACGTTATTTGTAAAAAGTCACAATAAGCACGCCCAAACAGGCGTTGATAAGCGGCTTTGTGAGAATCTTCACTTGATTTAGTAAAAAGATAATAAAACCGCGTCATCTCTCAGCCGAATATAGGTCAATTGCACAATGTGCAGGCAGTAACACCTTCTTATACTGACGGTGGCAAATACCGAACCTGTGACACCTGACGTCTCATAATGAATGCGCCGTACCAGCAAGGCGCTACGCACTGGAAGGTGAGCGATGAACCCCATTTCAAAAGAGCAACCGCTTTACATTAAAGTTCACGAAAACGATAACGTTGCGATTGTGGTAAACAGCCAGGGGCTGACTGCGGGCACCACGTTTAAAGATGGATTAACACTAACCGAACATGTACCGCAGGGGCATAAGGTGGCGTTGGCCGCCATTCCTCAGGGTCAGCCTGTATTGCGCTATGGTGAAATTATTGGCCTTGCCGTTCGTGATATTGCCCAAGGCAGTTGGATCGATGAATCACTCATTGCGCTTCCGGACGCACCGGATTTGCAGAGTTTGCCCCTGGCGAATAACGTGCCGCCTGACTTACCGCCGCTTGAAGGTTATACCTTCGAGGGCTATCGCAACGCTGACGGCAGCGTGGGCACCCGTAACCTGTTGGGCATTACCACCAGCGTTCACTGCGTGGCGGGCGTGGTGGATTATGTGGTGCAAATGATAGAGCGTGATTTGCTGCCCCGTTATCCCAATGTGGACGGCGTGGTTGCGCTAAATCATCTCTACGGCTGCGGCGTGGCAATCAACGCGCCTGCGGCGGTTATTCCTATCCGTTCCGTCCACAACCTGGCCCTTAACGCGAATTTTGGCGGGGAGATCATGGTAGTCAGTCTGGGTTGTGAAAAATTACAACCTGAGCGCTTGTTGACCGGTACGCCCGACGTGCAGCCCATCTCGCTGGATGAGGAGGATATTGTGCGTTTGCAGGATGAGAAGCTGGTGGGCTTTGGCGCCATGGTGGATGAGATCCTCCAGGTCGCAGAGCGCCATCTGAAACGGCTTAACCAGCGCCAGCGTGAAACCTGCCCTGCCTCGGAACTGGTCGTGGGCATGCAGTGCGGCGGCAGTGATGCTTTTTCTGGCGTGACGGCGAATCCCGCGGTGGGCTTTGCTTCCGACCTGCTGGTGCGCAGCGGCGCGACCGTTATGTTCTCTGAGGTCACCGAGGTGCGCGATGCCATTCACTTACTGACACCGCGCGTGATCAATCAGGAAGTGGGTCAGCGGCTGATTGAAGAGATGGCATGGTATGACCGCTACCTTGATCAAGGCAAAACCGATCGCAGCGCCAATCCCTCACCGGGCAACAAGAAAGGTGGGCTGGCAAACGTGGTGGAAAAAGCCCTGGGTTCCATTGCCAAATCAGGCCGAAGCCCGATTGTGGAGGTTCTGTCGCCCGGACAGCGTCCGACACGACGTGGACTGATTTTTGCCGCGACGCCCGCCAGCGATTTTGTGTGCGGCACGCAGCAGCTCGCCTCAGGTATCACCCTGCAGGTCTTTACCACCGGCAGAGGAACCCCGTATGGCCTGGCGGCAATCCCGGTAATAAAAATGGCTACCCGTAACGCGCTGGCCGAGCGCTGGCATGACCTGATGGACATCAATGCTGGCACGATTGCAACAGGCGAGGAAACCATTGAGCAGGTTGGCTGGCGGTTGTTTGAATTGATACTGGACATTGCCAGTGGCAGAAAGCAAACCTGGTCAGATCGCTGGGGAATTCGTAATCAGCTGGCCGTATTTAATCCCGCGCCGATAACCTGAGAAACGGGAGCGCGCAGGGCAATGACGGAACGCGCTGTACGCAGAATCCTGTTATCGTAACACCGCTGCCGCCGGTGTAATCCGAACGGCAGCGGAACAGCGTAGCAGCCTTGATCTTATCAGAGTTGCTTGCCCCACTGCTCAACCCACGGCGTGGTGACGGATTCAGGTTCTGGATGTTCCGTGGCATCAACCAGCAGAACCTCACCCACCCGTTTAGCCTGATGCTCTTGTAACAGGGCATCAAAGCGCTTACCCGCACCGCAGAAATTCTCGTAGCTGCTGTCGCCCAAGGCAATAACGCCGTAGCGCAGCCCTGGCTGGTGGCCCAGCTTGTCCTGCACGTCATGGAACAGGCCAGAAATAGTATCCGGAAAATCGCCCTGACCGGTGGTTGATGTAATCACTAAGGCGACATCATTCGCATAGTTTTGCCATTCGGCTAACGTAGGATCTTCAAAAATCCTTACGTCATGGCCCTGCTGCTGCAATGCCGGTTCTGCTTCTTCTGCAACCAGTAATGCATTGCCATAAACGGTGCCTACAAAAATACCAATTTTCGCCATTTCTTTTCCCCTTTATTCCGTCCCGCTATCCTGACCTGAGCCAGCTATAAACTCAACCCGTGGCACATCCGGCATACAGGCCTGCCAGCCAAACTGATCCATTACCCGTTGCCAGACAAGATCAAGTCCGGCGCGAATAACCAGGGGTTCTCCCGTCACCGGGTGGCTGAGCGACAAGCTGCTGGCATGCAACATTAAACGATTTGCGCCAAAGTGTGCAGCCGCCCCCCGATTCTGACGCAAATCGCCATGGGCCGAATCGCCGATAATGGGATGGCGAAGATGAGACATATGCCGACGCAGCTGATGCTTGCGTCCGGTTTTGGGTTTGAGCTCAATCAGGCTGTAACGTGCAGTGGGATAACGACTCACTGCCACCGGCATTTCTACGGTTGCCAGTGAGGCGTAATCGGTCACCGCAGGCTGAGGCGCGCGGGGGTCGCTGACAAATTTGTCGGCAATTTTATCCAGCTCTTCGACAAGCGGATAATCCAGCCGATCGCGGCCTTCCAGCCAGCCGCGCACCACGGCATGATAGGTCTTCTCCATCTGATGATGCTCAAACTGCTGGGAAAGCAGGCGGCCCACCTCACTGGACAGGCCCATTAGCAGAACGCCCGATGTGGGGCGATCAAGCCGGTGCGCCGTGAAAACATGCTGGCCTATCTGGTCGCGTACCGTCTGCATGACAAACTGCGTTTCATGGCGATCAAGCCAGCTACGGTGGACCAGCCAACCGGCGGGTTTGTTCACCGCCACCAGCCACGCATCCTGATAAATGATCTCTAACATCAGGCAGACTCATCCTCCAGAAGGGCATCCAGCTGCTTTAACGTCAACACCAGCAGGGCACGACCGGGCTGCCCGGGCGTTAACGCCACTTCAAAATAGGGGGCGATCGCGACGTTCTTCGGCAACGGCTGCCCGGCACCAATGATGGCCTGAACGCGCGGTATCAGCACCCACTGTAACCATTCCAGCGGCTGAAGCGTATCAAGGAAGAAAGGTTGCTGGCTGGTGAACGCGTGATCGTCTGGCGCAACAGACTGCCAGAGATCGTGCTCGCGCATTATCGCTTCGACCTGTTCGAGTCGTTGCAAAATTAAGTGTTCCAGCGTCATGCTTCACCTCTGACTGGATAAAAATGGGCGGCAAGCATAACCCGCAGGCATAAAAAAAGGGAGCACTGTATTAAACAGTGCTCCCGGTTCGTTTGCAGCTTTCCCGCTACGTTAGTGCTCCCTGCTCATCCGTGACAACTTTTCCCGTGCGAATTCCATTCGCGCATCATCCTGACAAATCCTTAGCATCCAGGCCCGCCACCTCTTCTGAGGGGCTCTCATTCTCCGTCCTGGAGGTGTCCTTTAACTCAATCCAGAGTGTCCTGCTTCATCCTGAAGCCTTCCTTGTGACGTAAACTCCGTTACGTTCCGGCCTCCTGGCTACCGTCATCCTGACGGCTCCTGTTGTCCAGGACATCCTGTCCGCGAGTGATATTCTCGTCAGAAATTACTCAGAGCACAAGGTGGTAAAACGCCTTATAACGATATCTTATGAAAAGCGCTCATCAGCGCAGCTAATAAGTTAATGATTTACAATATTTTTACATCTTTCCGAAATGATCACTGCGTGAAGGATAGAGCGATCTCTCACAGAGCTTGTAAGAGATCTCTCACACCGCTGATAGCGGATATCTGCAACTAGTCACTAAGCGGTTGTAAATCATTAAGAAATGATGGGATATCAGGTGCCAGCGTCTGGCGATGTTTGCGCCCTGGGGTTTCCAGAATGACATGTCCGCTCAGGTTACACAGCGAGATAATGTTTTCTTCGGAATCCGTTGTCGCGATAAACAGCGTCGGCGCCTGCTTCAGCCGGCGCTGCATCACTAAATGACCAATCAGATTTTCCTGCAGTCGGACAAAATCCTCTTCGCTCCAGACCTGCAGAAGCGTTAGCCTGTTTTGGTCGTGAGTGGCGCGCATGTCTCCTGCGAACTGATGGGTATAAAATGCGGTAATCTGCGGCTGGAGCTGGATATCCAGCGCGCGCTCAACGGCATCCAGAGACGGCGGCAGGCTAAAGGGCTGCGGCTGCCACAGCGCCCGCTCGCCACGATTTTCAATCAGGCAGGGTGAAGGAACGCCATAAAGATCGCTACTGGCCGGTGCATGGCCATTATTCTGCTGCCAGTGCAGACAGTATCGGGTGGTAAAATCAGTTAACGCTTCAGCCGTTTGCTGCATCATTCAAATTCTCACTTCTGATAGGTTACACTTACTCACTTTGATGACCTCAGTGGTAACCGTTATGTCTTCTTATCAGCCGGATCCGGCGCTCAGCAACCTGACGCTTGGCAAGCCCACAGCTTATCACGATCGCTACGACAACAGCTTATTACAGGCCGTTCCGCGCAGCATGAACCGCGAACCACTCGGCCTTTATCCTGATAACCTGCCTTTTACGGGAGGCGATATTTGGACGCTGTATGAACTCTCCTGGCTCAACAGCAAAGGCGTTCCACAGGTGGCGGTTGGCGAAGTGGTGCTGGACGCCCACAGTCGTAATCTTATCGAGTCCAAGAGTTTCAAACTCTATCTTAACAGCTTTAACCAGACGCGGTTCGCAGACTGGGGCGAGGTGCGCCAGACGCTGGAGCAGGATCTGCGTGCCTGTGCCGAAGGCGAGGTGCGCGTCGCGCTGTTTCGGTTAAATGAAATTGAAGGTCAACCTGTGGGACACTTTGCAGGCTACTGCATAGATGAGCAGGATATCGAAATTGAAGATTATGCCTTCAATGCCGATTATCTGATTAACGCAGCCGGTCAGGAACAGGTGGAAGAAACGCTGGTCAGTCACCTGCTGAAGTCCAACTGTCTGATCACGAATCAGCCTGACTGGGGCTCGGTGATGATTCGCTATAAGGGCCCACGGCTCGATCGCGAAGCGCTGCTGCGCTACATCATTTCATTTCGTCAACATAATGAGTTTCATGAACAGTGCGTTGAGCGTATCTTCAATGACCTGATGCGTTTTTGTCAGCCCGAACAGCTCACCGTTTACGCGCGCTATACGCGTCGGGGCGGACTGGATATTAATCCATGGCGCAGTAATGTGCCCTTTACGCCGGGTCATTCTCGTCTGGTTCGTCAGTAGTTTGCGAGGTATTTCTCAGGCTGCCGGTCAACTATAGCGTTCCACTTGAGTCAGCCCTGCCGACAAGGCTACTCTGGGCAAGGCGGCATACAGTGGATTGCCAACCAGGGATTTTCGTCACTGCATTTGCAGTGTCAGCCATCACCCCAGCGGGTGCAAAGGAGTTCATTTGATTACACATGTCAGCCCTCTTGGCTCTATGGATCTGCTCTCCCAACTGGAAGTAGATATGCTGAAGCGCACAGCCAGCAGCGATTTATATCAACTTTTCCGTAACTGCTCGCTCGCCGTGCTCAATTCTGGCAGCCAGACTGACAGCAGCCACGAGCTCCTGTCCCGCTTTGAGAACTTCGATATTAACGTGCTGCGCCGCGAGCGCGGTATCAAGCTTGAACTGATCAATCCCCCCGAAGAGGCCTTTGTTGACGGCCATATTATTCGTTCACTGCAGGCTAACCTGTTTGCCGTGCTGCGCGATATCCTGTTTGTTAACGGCCAGTTAGCCAGTTCCGGCCGGTTACCCTGCGCAGAAGACAACGATTCGGTCATGATTACCAACACCGTGTTTTCTATTCTGCGTAATGCCCGGGCATTACACGTGGGCGAATATCCCAATACCGTTGTCTGTTGGGGCGGCCACTCGATTAACGCGGTGGAATACCAGTACTGTCGTAACGTCGGTACGCAGTTGGGCCTGCGTGAACTGAATATTTGTACCGGCTGTGGCCCGGGCGTGATGGAAGCGCCCATGAAGGGGGCGGCGGTAGGCCATGCACAGCAACGCTACCGCGACAGCCGCTTTATCGGTTTAACCGAGCCGTCGATTATCGCGGCTGAACCGCCTAACCCGCTGGTGAACGAACTGATCATCATGCCGGACATCGAAAAACGTCTGGAAGCCTTTGTACGCATTGCACATGGCATCATTATTTTCCCTGGCGGCGTGGGGACGGCAGAGGAGTTTCTTTACCTGCTGGGCATTCTGATGAATCCGCAAAATGAGCATCAGGTTCTGCCGCTCATTCTGACCGGGCCGAAAGAAAGCGCCGACTATTTCCGTGTGTTGGATGACTTCATTGTCAGCACGCTCGGGGAGCAGGCACGTAAGCATTATCAGATCATTATTGATGATGCCGCCGAGGTGGCCCGCCTGATGAGAAAAGCGATGCCGCAGGTGAAAGAACACCGCCGCGAAACGGGTGATGCCTACAGCTTTAACTGGTCTATCCGTATCGCGCAGGATTTGCAGGTGCCCTTTATGCCAACGCATGAAAATATGGCCAATCTCAATCTCTACACTAACCAGCCGCCGGAAAAACTGGCAGCCGACCTGCGCCGGGCGTTCTCGGGCATTGTGGCAGGTAACGTTAAAGAGATGGGCATCCGTGAGATCCGGGAAAAAGGCCCTTATAAACTGCACGGTGATGCCGACATCATGCACCGCATGGATGAACTGCTACAGGGCTTTGTGGCGCAGCAGCGTATGAAACTGCCAGGTACTGCCTATATCCCGTGCTACGAAATCATTAAGTAAATCAGGAGGCAGCCGCCGGGCTGCCCGTACCTTATGTCACATCACTTACTTATTGTTGATGCACTCAATCTCATTCGCCGCCTTCACGCCGTTCAAGGCTCTCCCTGTGTGGACGGCTGCGTGGCGGCATTGCGCCAGCTTCTCGGCCACACGCGTCCTTCTCACGTTGTGGCCGTGTTTGACGGTGAAGCGCGCCATCAGGGATGGCGGCATCAGCTGCTGCCCGACTATAAAAGCGGTCGCCCGCCCATGCCGGAAGATTTGCAGGCTGAAATGCCCGCTTTGCAGGCGGCGTTTCGGGCCGTGGGCGTGAGCTGCTGGATTGCTGAACAGGATGAAGCCGACGATCTGGCGGCCACGCTGGCGGTAAAAATGGCGCGGGCGGGCCATCAGGCCACTATCGTTTCCACCGACAAAGGCTACTGTCAGCTACTGGCACCGGACATTCGCATCCGCGATTATTTTCAGAAGCGCTGGCTGGATTTGCCGTTTATTGAAACGGAGTTTGGCGTTGCGCCCACTGTGCTGCCCGACTACTGGGGATTATGCGGCATCAGCAGCAGTAAAATCCCGGGTATCGCGGGCATCGGCACCAAAAGCGCCCGGGAACTGCTGCAGCAGTTTGGCTCACTGGAATCGCTTTACCAACAGTTGGATCAGGTCCCCACCAAATGGCGCAATAAACTGCAGACAGGGCAAGAGATGGCGTTCATCAGCCGCGACGTCGCCCGGCTGAAACAGGATTTGGTGCTGGAAGGAAATCTGAATTTACTGCGTTACAGCGGTGACTAGCATCGTCAACCGATCGGGCGCCATCGCGCCCGCTCGGTTCGATTAGCGCTCGTCGCGACGGCCACCGACCGCGGCCCAGATACGACGAATATGCACCGTTACTTCTTCACGATCGTGGTAGAGCTGGCGTGCGCGAATTTGCGCATTAATGCCCTTTTCCGTGAGGCGCTGCTCGATCATGGCCAGATTCTGCGTGACTTCTTCATACCGCTTCTTCATGGGCAGCTTCAGGTTGAAAATGGCCTCACGACACCAGCCATTCACCAGCCAGTCCGCCATCAGATTGGCCACGCGAGCCGGTTTTTCCACCATGTCGCAGACCAGCCAGCTGATATTGGTGCGCGGTGGGCGAAAGCGGAAACCGTCTTCGCGTTCGTGAAAGACCTGTCCGGTATCCATCAGACTCGGTGCCATGGGGCCGTTATCCACGGCGTAGACCATCATGCTGCGCTGTACCAGCTGATACGTCCAGCCGCCAGGGCAGGCGCCCAGATCCACCGCATACATGCCGCTGGCTAACCGCTCATCCCACTCGTCGGCGGGCACAAAAACGTGGAAAGCCTCTTCCAGCTTAAGCGTTGAACGGCTTGGCGCATCAGAGGGAAACTTAAGACGCGGAATGCCCATATAAAATGGGGAATTGTTTTCTGGCAGCGAATAGCCCACGTAACAGGTACCGGGAGCAATAAAGAACACGTGCACGACCGGACGTTTTGGGCTCTCGTAATTAAGCAGAATTTTGCTCTCACGCAGGCTGGCACGCAGGGGAACGGTAAACTTGCGGCAGAATTTGGTGAGCTCTTTTGCTTCATTGGTGTCAGGCACCTCAACACGCAGCTCGCCGCCTTTCTCGACCACACCGCTTAACATGCCAACGATCGGCGAAATACGATCGTCCTGGGGCAAGTCACGCAGCAGCTCGCCGACAACCAGCATCTGGCGGGCGAAAATCAGGGTTTCAAATGGCAGTTCCCGAATCAGCCTTTCCGCATCGGGCTGCTGATAGCATTCAAACAGCACATAACCGGCATCTTCTTTTACCCGTGGAAAGCCGTAGACGTTACGCTCTGCTGCTTTCGCACTAATCTCTGCCGCACACTCTTTTTCAAAGCCGGAGCGGCAATACAGTAAAACTTTATTCATGGCGTTCTGCCTTGGTTTTAAGACGCAGTGCGCCAATCAACATCAATAGCCAGCCGACGAGGAAGAATAGGCCTCCGACTGGCGTGATAAATACAAAAAACGTTAAATGCGACAGCGCCAGTGAATAGAGGCTGCCGCTAAATAATACGGTTCCCAGCGCCATAGACGCACTGCTCCAGTAAAACCAGATGTTACAGCGATACAGCATTGCCGCACCCAGCCCCATTATAGCCAGCGTATGGTAAGCCTGATATTCCAGCCCGGTGTGAATCCAGGCCATTTCAGTGGCTCCCAGCGTTTTGTTCAACACGTGAGCACCAAAAGCACCAAATGCCACCAGGAAAAAGCCGCTGATGGCCGCAAAAATAAACATGGCACGTCTGGACATCAATCTATCCTCAAGGTGCGTTTGCAGGTCCCTGCAAAAAAATCAAAAAGTTACTGATCATAACGAAAGCGGAATTTTTCTTGTTCGGTTGCCGCTTTAGCGAGGATCCACTGTCGAAAGGCGGCTATTTTACCCAGTTCTGCCTGGCTGTCATGACAAACCAGATAAAAAGCATTTTTGCTCACTAAAACGTCATTAAACGGACAAATCAACCGCCCCGCTTCGATTTCGCTCTGCGCCATAACGTTATTGGCCAATGCCACGCCCTGACCATGAATCGCCGCCTGCAACACCATGGCGCTGTGACTGAAGATGGGGCCCTGTTGAACGTTGATATGCTGAACGCCGAGCTGGCGAATATAGGATTGCCAGTCACGACGCGACGCATCATGCAGTAGAGTAAAGCGAGCAAGATCCATAGGGGTTTTAAGCGGATTTTCCCCGGTCATCAACGCCGGAGAACAGACCGGCAGCAGGTATTCTGCGTAGAGTTTTTCCACCCGTAAGCCAGGCCAGTTGCCCCGACCATAGAAAATCGCTACGTCCACATCGTCGGCCAGTTTCTCCTCATCGCGGTCAACGGCCTGGATACGGACATCGATTCCCGGATAAGCCAGATTAAAGCTGGAGAGGCGCGGCACGAGCCATTGAATGGCAAAACTCGGCAGTAAACTGACCGTGAGCGCGCCTTTGGCACTGCGTGCCTGCAGCTTGCGCGTGGCTTCATTCAGGGCAGAGAAGATTTCTTTAATGTCCAGATAGTAGCTTTGCCCCTCTTCCGTGAGCAAAAGCGAACGATTCCTCCGCCTGAACAGCTTTAATCCCAGAAAATCTTCCAGTGATTTGATCTGATGGCTGACGGCAGCCTGGGTGACAAACAGCTCTTCAGCCGCTTTGGTAAAGCTTAAATGGCGTGCTGCGGCATCGAAAACCCGCAGTGCATTAAGGGGAGGAAGACGTTTTGACATGGTTATCCATAGCCAGCCTGGCAAAAAATACGCGAACTAATACAAAGGCTTTACGTATTAGAATTTATAATCCGAGACATTATAAATTGTCCGTTGATGAAGCTCCAGCAAATACCTATAGTTGCGCTACTTCCTGAGCCGGAACGAAAAGTTTTTAGATTTGTGAGTGAGTTCGCAGATTTTCTGAAAGCTTTTGGCTTGTGGTCGTGATGTTGTGTTTGCAATTTTGGTCTGACCTTTACAGATCAAGCTTTTTTAATTCCTGTAGATTTACCCTGTCTGTCCATTGTGATATTGAGTAGCACCGCAAATTGCGGTGCTTTTTTTATGGGCTGATTACTTCATTTCAACCATTTCTTTCACATCTGAACGGTTAATCTGCTGCTCATTGCCATTCGCATCTTTATAGCTGATCATACCGGTGTCAGTATCGACCTTTGGTTTGCCTTCAGCGACGATAGTGCGTCCATCATTGGTATGCATCACGTAGTTGCTTGAACAGGCAGCCAGGGTAAAGGCCATTGTACAAATGGCCAGCATTGCGGCGAGTTTTTTCATCTTCTATCTCCTTGCAGATTGATTGCACCAAACCCCCCGCGTTACGCTGACCAAAGAAACGGTCAAGTGCGATCGACTGTAAGTAGGTCGTCTCGCCATGCGGGTTAAGTTTATACCTTGCAATACTCAGCATAACCCGCTTTTCAAGCTTTGCCAGACAGACAGCCATCTTTCAGCCTGGACCTGAAAATTAACAACCTGTGAGCCACGTATGAGCGCCTTCAACCCTTCTTCATTTCGTCAGCAGTTTCCTGCGCTAAACGATGCCGGTGTCTATCTTGACAGTGCCGCCACCATGCTGAAACCGCAGACGGTGATAGACGCGATGCAGCAATTCTACAGCCTGAGCGCTGGCACCGTTCACCGGAGCCAGTTTGCTGCTGCCCGCCAGTTAACGGAGCAGTACGAACAGGCGCGGGGCATGGTGGCACACTGGCTGAATGCCGCCAGCGATCGCCAGATCGTATGGACGCGCGGCACCACTGATGCGATAAACCTGGTGGCGCATGGCTGGTTAGCGCCGCGTTTACAACCTGGCGATGAGATAATTGTCAGTGAGGCAGAACATCATGCGAATCTGGTGCCCTGGCTGATGGTTGCGCAGGCCAGCGGCGCGCGGGTGGTGAAATGGCCGATTGGTGCCGATCGCCTGCCGGATATCTCACTGCTGCCTGCGCTGATTAACAACCGGACCCGGCTGCTGGCGGTCGGGCAGATGTCTAACGTGACCGGCGGCTGTCCCGATTTAGCGCAGGCCATTGCGCTGGCCCACGCAGCAGGCGCAAAAGTCATGGTGGATGGCGCTCAGGGCGTGGTGCATTGCCCACCGGATGTGCAGGCGCTGGATATTGATTTTTATGCTTTTTCCGGCCACAAGCTCTACGGGCCAATGGGCATTGGCGTGCTGTACGGAAAAGCGGAACAGCTGGAAGAGATGGTCCCCTTACAGGGCGGCGGAAAGATGCTGACACAGGTCGATTTTACCGGCTTTACGCCGCAGCCCGTTCCCTGGCGTTTCGAGGCGGGCACACCCAACGTTGCTGGCGTTACCGGGTTAAGCGCCGCGCTCGGCTGGCTGCAGCAGTTGGATATGCGCAAAGCCGAGATGTGGAGCCAGCAGCTTGCCAGCCTGGCCGAGGAGCAACTGGCTGAACTGCCCGGCTTTCGTAGCTTCCGCTGTGGCAGTACCAGCCTGCTGGCCTTCGACATTCAGGGCATTCATCATAGCGACATCGTGACGCTTCTGGCCGAGCACGGTATCGCCCTGCGGGCGGGTCAGCATTGCGCTCAGCCATTGATGGCGGCATTGGGCGTTGACGGCACGCTGCGCGTTTCGTTTGCACCTTATAATAATCTTCAGGATGTCGATGCCCTGCTGCGCGCCATGCGCAGCGCCATCGATCTGTTATCGGAGTTTTAATGATGAACGCACCGCTGTTAGCGCCTCACCCGTTCGGCGCTGAAATCACCACGGCTGATTTACAGGCTACCTTCTCCCGCTTTCATCAGTGGGAAGATCGCTACCGGCAGCTGATTTTACTGGGACGGCAGTTACCCGGGTTGCCTGACGCGTTAAAAACGGCGGATATCGAACTGAGCGGCTGCGAAAACCGCGTCTGGTTCGGCAGTCAACTGGGAGAGAAGGGTACCCTGCACTTCTATGGAGACAGCGAAGGTCGTATCGTGCGCGGTCTGCTGGCCGTGTTGCTAACCGCCGTTGAAGGCAAGACGCCAGCTCAGTTGCTGGCGTCCGATCCGCTCGATCTGTTTGAGGCGCTGGGCCTGCGCGCTCAGCTTAGCGCATCACGCAGCAGTGGCCTGAAAGCGCTGGCTGACGCCGTGCGGCAGAGTGCCCAACGGTATCAGGGTTAAGCCTGGCGCGCCGCGCGCGCCAGAAACTTCTTCAGGGCATGGGATACCGCAACAAAGCCGAAGGTGGCCGTCACCATCGTTGCCGCGCCAAACCCGGATTCGCAGTCCATTCTTTTCGGCCCTTCTGCCGTACTGCGTGAGGCGCAAACCGTGCCATCCGCCTGCGGATAAACCAGCGCCTCAGTAGAAAATACGCAGTCAATGCCCAGCTTGCCTTTGCTGTTCTTCACGACACCAAACTGTTTAAGGCGCTCGCGCAGTTTGGCCGCAAGAGGATCCTGGATCGTTTTGGCTAAATCGGTGACCTGAATTTGTGTCGGATCGATCTGGCCGCCTGCACCACCGGTAGTGACCAGCGGGATCTTGTTGCGCCGACACCAGGCAATTAGCGCGGCTTTGGGCCGCACGCTATCAATGGCATCAATCACGTAATCGATATCGCCCGTCAGCAGGGTCGCCGTGTTTTCCGGCGTAATAAAATCATCAATGCACACCACTTCACAATCAGGATTAATGGCGCGCAGGCGATCCGCCATGACTTCCGTCTTGGCTTTACCCACGTTGCCATGGATCGCATGTATCTGACGATTGGTATTGGTGATGCAGACATCGTCCATATCGATCAGGGTAATCCTGCCAATACCGGTGCGTACCAATGCCTCTGCAGCCCAGGAACCTACGCCACCAATCCCAATAACGCAGAAATGCGCATCCGCAAACCGCTGCAGAGCCTGCTGGCCATAAAGACGTGCCGTGCCACCAAAGCGCTGGTGCCAGGCATCGTTTAACACTTTCATAGTCAAACCTGTTACAGAGTGCGGGCCAGAACGCCCGCCACATCAAAAATTAGTTAGCACCCAACAACAGGGTGCCGTTGTTGCCGCCCTGCGCATTGCTGAACAGCGGCTGACCGGCGCCAGGGGCAGATTTAAGCACCCATACGCGTCCATAATGGTTATAGAAACCGGCAAGATGAGCGGCATCCGGGCCCACGCCCTGATAAATGTCGAAGTGCTGGCCTTTGATGGCACCGCCAACATCCAGCGCCACCATCATTCGCATCTCATATTTACCGTTAAATTTCCCTTTTTCATTTAACTGCGGCACTTCTGCCAGCAACACCGTTCCGGCAGGAATCAGTGAGCGGTCTGATGCTACAGAAGCTTTCGCCACCAGCGGTACAGCGCTGGCACCACGCACCGGCACATAGTCTTCAGGTTTGAAAAACACAAATGAAGGGTTGGTTTCTAACAGCGCACGCACTTCCTGCGGAGAATGCTCCTCAGCCCACTGGCGAATCGCCTGCATGGACATGTCTTCTCGCTTCACTTCGCCACGATCGATCAGCTCTTTACCGATGCTATGATAGCCCCAGCCGTTTTTTCCGCCATAACCAAAAAAGCGCATTGGACGCCCGTCGCCAAAATCAACGTAGCCGCTCCCCTGTACGTCCATAATAAAGTTATCGATGAGTGAATTACTCCAGGCAATCACATAGCGATCGTCCAACCCACCACTATATATAGAAGCACGGCTTGGCAGCTTTTGTCCGCGCTTACGTGGCGGCATCCGGTAAATGGGATACTGGAACTCACCCTGACGGGTGTAACGTGCCTCAACGACTGGCGTGTAGTACCCGGTGAACTGCACGTTGCCGTAATTGTCTGTGCCTTCCATCTGAAACGCGTCCAGACCAAACTGGCGCAGCTGGCGCGTATCGCCGCCGGCTATCAGCCAGTTTTCTACCGCACTGTAAGTACTGTTGTTGCGGAGAAACAGGCCAGAGGAGGCAGACTGAATCTGCCGGACCTGTTCACCAAAGTCCCGGCCGTTAACCGGGCGGCCTTTAGCGTTAGGTTGATTGACCAGCGCAAGGGGCTGATCCAGTTTGCCGTCTTTATATTGCTGACCCCGATCGGTTGGCTTACCGCTACAGCCAGCCAGCAGCGCTAAAAATGCGCCAGTAAGTGCGTACTTCGCCCAACGTCCTTTCATCTTCATCTCTTTTTATAACTGTTCGCCACGCGACGATAGCAAAGCCGTCATCAGAATGAAATCCATCCTGTTTCGTCATAACGGATATCGGCGCAATAAATCACCAAATGGAGGAATCCTTCATCAATTAACAGCAAATTTAGCCTTTTAGGGCAAAAAGGGGTTGCAACAATCATCGTGCGGAGTATAGTGCGCATCCACGGACGCGGGGTGGAGCAGCCTGGTAGCTCGTCGGGCTCATAACCCGAAGGTCGTCGGTTCAAATCCGGCCCCCGCAACCAATTCTTCTGTGATTTTGCTCATACAGAAGAGACAATGTGAAAGTCGCTATGCGCAATCGGACGCGGGGTGGAGCAGCCTGGTAGCTCGTCGGGCTCATAACCCGAAGGTCGTCGGTTCAAATCCGGCCTCCGCAACCAATTTTCTGTGATTTTGCTCACACAGAAGAGACAATGTGAAAGTCGCTATGCGCAATCGGACGCGGGGTGGAGCAGCCTGGTAGCTCGTCGGGCTCATAACCCGAAGGTCGTCGGTTCAAATCCGGCCCCCGCAACCACTTTAAACACCTGAAAGGGTGTTTTTTTGTTTCTGAAATTCGCTAAACCGCCAGTGTAGTCACCTCTCCTTCTCTCCCTCTTTTTAAGCTGTTATCGCGTTTGCCACTCAGACAGAACCCTGTTCAGACCGCAGCTATTGCTCTTGCCGCTATATTTCTGTTTTGATGATTCATTCGGACATCACAAGGTCTGCTATGAATAACCACAATATTGCTGCACTGACCACTCAGTTTCCGCAGGTCGCGGATTTAATTGCGCTCAATGAAACCACCTGGTTTAATCCCGCCACGACCACCGTCGCAGAAGCCTTACCCCATGTTGGCCTGACGGCTCAGGATGTTGAAGAGGCGCATGCACGCCTGAACCGGTTTGCACCTTTTCTGGCACAGGCCTTTCCTGAAACGGCCGCCACGGGAGGAATTATTGAGTCGGAGCTCGTAGCCATACCGGCGATGCAGGCGCGGCTACAAAGGGAATACGGACAACACATTGCGGGTACGCTGCTGTTGAAGAAAGACAGCCACCTGCCAATTTCTGGCTCAATCAAAGCGCGTGGTGGGATTTATGAAGTGCTGACCCATGCCGAGAAACTGGCACTGGATGCAGGTTTACTGACCCGGGAAGAGGATTACAGCAGGCTACTCTCGCCTTCGTTCAGGCAATTTTTTAACCGGTACAGTATTGCCGTGGGCTCAACCGGTAATCTTGGCCTGTCGATTGGCATCATCAGCGCCCGTCTTGGCTTTAAAGTTACCGTGCATATGTCGGCGGACGCCCGCGAATGGAAGAAAGCCAAACTACGCAGTCACGGCGTCACGGTAATTGAGTATCAAGAGGATTATGGCGTAGCGGTAGAGCAAGGACGTAAAGCGGCAGAGTCCGACCCGGACTGTTTCTTTATCGACGATGAAAACTCCCGCACCCTGTTTTTAGGTTATGCCGTTGCCGGGCAGCCCCTGAAGGCTCAGTTTGAACAGCAGGGCCGCGTAGTTGACCGCCATCATCCGTTATTTGTGTATTTACCCTGCGGCGTGGGCGGTGGCCCCGGCGGCGTCGCCTTTGGTCTGAAGCTGGCTTTTGGTGAACACGTTCACTGCCTGTTCGCCGAACCCACCCACTCTCCCTGCATGTTGCTGGGCATCTGCACGGGTTTGCACGAGGGTATTTCGGTACAGGAAATCGGCATCGACAATATCACGGCAGCCGATGGACTGGCGGTCGGACGCGCTTCCGGCTTCGTTGGCCGGGCCATGCAGCGCCTGCTGGACGGGCTCTATACGCTTGACGATCAAAGCCTGTACGACATGCTGAGTTGGCTGGCGCAGGAAGAAGACCTGCGGCTGGAGCCCTCGGCCCTCGCCGGTATGGCTGGCCCCCAGCGCGTCTGCAGTGCCACAGCTTACCTGCAAATGCACGGTTTTACCGCGGCGCAGTTAGGTCAGGCGACACATCTGGTCTGGGCAACGGGCGGCGGAATGGTGCCGGAAGACGAAATGGCCCGTTATCTGGCAAAGGGGCGCTGAGCACCCGGCGGCCTCTGAACAGCAGGCCAACCTGCGCGGCCTGATCCTGAAGCCGCGTGGGATCGCTTTCCGGTCCTGGTGTCTCAGCAGGCCAGGAAAATGCGCCAGCGGCCGTTTTCCTGAGGGTTACTCAGCGATGAGCCAGTGCGACACCGCTTTTAAAATAGGCTTTGATTCCTTCCAGGATCGCCTCTGCCACCTGATGCTGATAGCGCGTGGTGCGCAACTTACGCTCTTCTTCAACATTACTGATAAAGGCCGTCTCCACCAGAATAGAGGGAATATCTGGTGCCTTAAGCACGGCAAAACCGGCCTGATCCACGGTGCGTTTGTGCAGGTGATTGATGCGCCCCATGCGGTGCAGCACTTCTTTACCAAACTTCAGGCTGTCATGGATCGTCTGGCGCTGCACCATATCAAACATGGTGTGATCCAGATAGCGATCTCCACTCATGCTGACGCCGCCAATCTGATCGGCTTCGTTCTGGGTTTGCGCCAGGAAACGCGCCGCCGCAGAGGTCGCGCCGCTGGTCGACAGCGCAAACACGGAAGAACCGCGCGCGGCCCGGCTGGTAAATGCATCGGCATGGATAGAGACAAACAGGTCGGCACGTTGCTTGCGTGCTTTAGCAACCCGCACCCGCAGAGGAATAAACACATCCTCGTTGCGGGTCATGTAAGCCTTCATGTTGTGCTCTTTTTCGATCAAGGTTTTCAGCCGACGGCCAATCTTCAGCACGATATCCTTTTCACGTGTTTTATGTTTACCGTGGGCACCAGGATCTTCACCGCCATGCCCGGGATCGATCATGATGATGATCGGGCGATCGCGTCCCGCTTTACCGGGCAGAGGCGCCTGAACGGCCTCATTTTTTTCCAGATCGCCCTGATTGTAATCTTTAAGTAATGCCAGAAGCGGATCATCTTCAACGCTATCCTGGCTGGGATAGAGATCGACCACCAGGCGGTGTTTGATCGTGGACACCGGGTCAAGGCTGAAGATTTTAGGGGACACGTTGCGTTTCAGTTCTAGTACGACGCGCACGGTATTGGCATCAAACTGCCCCACTCTGGCGCTTTTAATAAAAGGATCGTCAACACGCACGTGCTGATTCACGCCCTTAAGGACTGAGTTGAGATGCAAGCCATCGATATCAATGACCAGGCGGTCAGGGTTCGTCAGGGCAAACTGCTTGTACTTAAGCGCGACGTTAGACTCCAGCGTCATACGCGAGTAAGTGGAAGAGGGCCAGATGCGGACCGCTAAAATATGGCTGGTCGCGGCCATACTCACACCGCTGACGCTGAGCAGTAACAGCGCCCCTGTACCTTTTAATAATCGTCTACGTGAAACCAGGGGATTACCTTCCGACATGCCACTCCAGCTGTTATATAGTGTTTAAAAAAACGGCAGCCAAATAAAATGGCGGCGAAAACTTTATCCAATCCTGCAGGCAATGTCACCCCGGAAACCCCAAATAATGCAGGCTGTTAGCGGCTTTGGCACCAAAAAAAACGTAAATTATCGTCAGGATTAGCGCTTGCAAAACGATGGCTAAAGGCATAAAAATACACAAAATACGAATAAACATTCACTGAGGGTTAGCCGTGAAGGAACGTAGTACCGAACTGGTTCAGGGTTTTCGCCACACCGTTCCCTATATCAATGCGCATCGGGATAAGACATTCGTCATCATGCTCGGCGGTGAAGCCATTGAGCATGAGAATTTCTCCAGTATTGTCAATGATATCGGCTTGCTGCATAGCCTCGGTATCCGTCTGGTCGTGGTGTATGGCGCGCGCCCACAGATTGATGCCAGCCTGGCGGCACATCAGTTGGAACCGGCTTACCACAAATACACCCGTGTGACCGATGCTCAGTCGCTGGAACTCGTCAAACAGGCCGCAGGCCGTCTGCAGCTGGATATCACGGCCCGGCTCTCAATGAGCCTGAACAACACACCTTTGCAGGGCGCACACATTAACGTGGTGAGCGGTAACTTCATTATTGCTCAACCGCTCGGCGTGGATGACGGGGTGGATTACTGCCACAGTGGACGCATTCGTCGTATTGATGAAGAGGCCATTCATCGTCAGTTGGATAACGATGCCATTGTGCTGCTTGGCCCGGTGGCGGTGTCGGTGACGGGTGAAAGCTTTAACCTGACGTCTGAAGAGGTTGCCACCCAGCTCGCCATTAAGCTCAAGGCCGAAAAGATGATTGGCTTCTGTTCTGAACAAGGCGTGATCGATCGTGAAGGCAATATTGTCTCGGAGCTCTTTCCTAACGATGCGCAGGCACGTATCGATGAAATGGAAAGCGACGGCGATTTTCTTTCAGGCACCGTGCGTTTTTTACGGGGCGCGGTAAAAGCCTGTCGCAGTGGCGTACGCCGCAGCCATCTCATCAGCTATCAGGAAGACGGTGCGCTGCTGCAGGAGTTGTTCTCGCGCGACGGCATCGGGACGCAGATTGTGATGGAGTCGGCCGAGCAGATCCGCCGTGCCACCATCAACGACATCGGCGGTATTCTGGAGCTGATTCGCCCGCTGGAGCAGCAAGGCATTCTGGTACGTCGCTCACGTGAGCAACTGGAAATGGAGATCGATAAATTCACCATCATCCAGCGCGATAACCTGACCATCGCCTGTGCCGCGCTTTATCCGTTTATGGATGAAAAGATTGGGGAAATGGCCTGCGTCGCAGTGCATCCGGACTATCGCAGTTCATCGCGTGGCGAGTTGCTGCTGCAGCGCGTCGCGCTACAGGCTCGGCAAATGGGGCTGGAAAAACTGTTCGTGCTGACTACGCGCAGTATTCACTGGTTTCAGGAGCGCGGTTTTACGCCGGTGGATATTGAGTCGCTGCCAGAAAGTAAGAAAGAGATGTACAACTATCAGCGCCGCTCAAAGGTGCTGATGGCGGATTTAACCTGACAGTTACCGGGCGGCAGCCATGCCGCCCTTGCTGTTACGCCTGCCCGGCCGCCCCTAACCTTTCCACCAGCCCGCTTCGCCGCTGCGTTTGCAGCTGTACGGCGCGGTCAAATATTGCACGATCGCTGTAAAGCGTCAGTTGACTGCGCGCACGCGTAATTGCGGTATAAACCAGCTCGCGGGTCAGCACCGGCAGAAACTGGGTCGGCATGACCAGCGCGGTATGGTCAAACTCCGATCCCTGCGACTTATGTACCGTCATAACCCAGGCGGTTTCATGAGACGGCAAACGGCTGGGCTGAATCGCTTTCACGCTGCCGTCTGGCAACGGAAAAAAGACTCTGAGCTGGCCTTCCTCATCGCGCAGAGTAATACCGATATCGCCGTTAAACAGCCCCAGTGCGCTGTCATTACGGGTGATCATTACCGGCCTTCCCGCATACCAGCGGCTGCCCAACGCAGGACGTCTGATGCGCTGCAGCTGCATCAGGCGTTGCTCAATGCGCTGATTCAGCCCGTGCACGCCAAAGGGCCCTTCACGCAGGGCACACAACAGCTGATAACGGCTGAATGCGTCAATGACCTGCTCTGGCGTAGCCTGATGCTGAACGGCATGCAGATAATCGCTATAACCCCGCGCTACCTCGTCCAGCATAGCCTGATAAGCGTCGCCGTCGTTCAGCGGCTGAAAAGAAACATCCTGGTGTCCGGCGGCAAAAATCGCGCTCATCCGGCGCGCATCGCCCTGGTTCACCGCCCGTGCCAGCTGACCTATTCCGGACTTTTCATCAAAACGATAGCTCTGTCGCAGCAGGCAAATGCTGTCGCGAACGGCTGGCGCGGCCTCAACATCGTCGCCTGTGAGCGTGCAGCCGGTCAGGGCCGTCAGCTGTGCAGCCCGTGACGGGCTAAATCCTGTTTCGCTGCAGCGGCAAATATCCCCCAGCACGGCGCCCGCCTCCACCGAAGCCAGCTGATCGCGATCGCCCAGAAAGACCACGCGCGCATGCTGTGGCAAGGCAGAGATCAGTTTTGCCATCATGCTCAGGTCGACCATTGAGGCCTCATCGACCACCAGCACATCCAGATGCAACAGATTGCCCGCGTGATAGCGCAGACGCTGCGTGTCCGGTTGTGCACCCAGCAGGCGGTGCAGCGTCGTCGCTTCCGCAGGGAACCGGGCGCGCTCTTCCTCGCTCACGGCCAGTCCCTGTAGAGCTTTACCCAGCGACTCCGTTAAACGGGCCGCGGCTTTGCCCGTGGGCGCCGCCAGCTGTATGCGCAGCGGCACCGTATTCAATCGGATTAACGCAGCCAGCAGCTTTGCCACCGTGGTGGTTTTACCGGTTCCCGGCCCACCTGAAATCACGGCGGTTTTTCGCGTCAGCGCCACGGCTGCGGCAATCTTTTGCCAGTCGTCAGGACGGCTGCCAAACAGGCTGGTCAGTACCTCGCTGGCCCGGTGCGCATCAAATGTTCCTTCGTCGGGCTGCAACGAAAAAAAGCGCGCAACCTGCCCTTCGCTCTGCCACAAGCGATGCAGATACAAACGCTCATGGCTCAGCACCAGCGGCGTAACGGCACTGCCATCACTGATTGCTGACCAGCCCGCCAGTGCAGCATGCACATCGTCCGGCGCGCCTGCGGCCTGCCACAGTGCCTGGGCCAGCGCCGGCTGACGCCCCGCAAAGAGTCCGGCCTCGCTCAGATTAGCCAGCGGCAGACAGACGTGACCTTCTCCGGCATCGGCACTGACGCAGGCCGCTGCCAGCAGCAGAAAAGGCTGGGCGTCGTCCGCAATCAAGCGGGCAAACTGTATATCCAGAGGACGCAGTAAACGCTTTTCGACTGCCTGGAGCAGTAAGGCGTTTATATCACTCATAACATTTCCTCTGTATTGCCAAACAGCCTGTCCATTTCATCAATAAACGCCGGGTCGGGTCGGGTGGCGAAAATGCCGTTGTCGGACGGGCTGCCATCGACGCCACGCAGAAACAGGTAAAAGACGCCGCCGAAATGCTGTTGGTAGTCATAGCCTGCCAGACGGTGCTGGAGATAACGGTGCAGCGCCAGGGTATACAGCTGGTATTGCAGATCGTAGCGGTGGTCGATCATCGCCTGCTCCATCGCCTCGGGCGTGTATGCGGCATGACTTTCCCCCAGCCAGTTCGATTTATAATCCAGCAGATAGTATTTTCCCTGCCAGCGGAACACCAAATCAATGAACCCTTTCAACATGCCTTTCACCTGGCGGAAATCCAGTGCCGGACCGCGCTGCGACAGCGGATCGTACCGGCGTACCAGCGCATCCAGATCGGTCGCGGTCAGCAGGTTATTGATCGGGAGATAAAATTCCGTTTCAATCAGCCGGTCGCGGCTGTTAATACTGGCCAGCGTTACGCCTTCCTTGTTAAGCGGCGTTGTCAGGACGCGCGCAATCCACTGCTGAATGACCGGGAGCCAACTGAGTGAATACCCGTTTTGCTGGAGCTGATCTTCCAGCCACAGCGCCTCTGGCGGTTCGGTGAAATCGATTGATTCAAACAATCCGTGGAGAAACGTCCCGGGTGCCGCACCGCGCGGAAAATGGTGCGGCGTCAACAGGGTATCCTCTTCGTCTGCCGTTTCGCCTGCGGCGTCGATATCAAATTTAGGCAAGGCGTCCAGCAGCGGTGAGCTACCGTGCTGCTGCAAACCCGAATAACTGGTGACGCGCCAGCTGTCGGCCAGCGCTCGCGTCATTTCCCGACTGCTCAGCGCATCGTTGCTGCCCAGGCCTTCATGCCAGATCGCCCCGGGCTGGAGCGCGCTGCTGATAACCTCAATTCCCGCGCCCTCAAGCGCCTGCAGATGCTGACTGAGCTGCGCGGCATCGGCGATTTCGCCGCGCTGCACCAGGAAACCGAGCGCGCTTTTGTGCAAGTCGCTTTCACCCGCTTTTTTACGCGCGCCCTTAATCAGCGGTGCAATACCTACGCTGCAGTGGTGAACCGAACGGGTCAGTGCCACGTAGAGCAGGCGTAAATCCTCTGCCAGGCGCTCCTCTTCTGCCAGCGTCAGGCTGTACTCATCCCCCTGCACGTCCAGCATCGCAGCAAAGCTTTCACGATCGTGATACAGCGCACTGGCGGCCTCGCGGAATCCGGCGGCAAAGGGCAGCCAGACCAGGGGATACTGCAATCCTTTCGATTTATGAATGGTGACGATTTGCACCAGATGACGATCGCTTTCAAGACGCAGTTGCTGACTGGCCGCCTGGCTATCGGGGCGGGCAATTTGCTGTGCCAGAAAACGCACCAGCGCATGGGTGCTGTCGAGCTGAACCGCCGCTTCCTGCAGGAGTTCACCCAGGTGCATCAGATCGGTTAAGCGCCGTTCGCCATTGTCTGATGCCAGCATATTTTCGGCCAGTTGCCGCGTGATCATCACGTCGCGCAGCATGGGTAAAACGCCGCGCTGATGCCAGATTTGCTGCCAGCTGACAAACTGCTCCACCAGTGCATCCCAGTGGCGTTCGTTCTGCGCCAGCGCGTCCAGTTCGGCGGCATCAATAGCAAAGATGGACGTCGCCAGCGCGCTGCGCAGCAATCGCTCCTGTTCAGGTGACTGAACCGCCTGCAGGAGCCATAACAGTTCACGCGCTTCCGGCGTGGTGTAAACGCTGTCGCGGCTGGAAAGATAAACGGAGGGAATCGACAGGCTGTTTAGCGCATCGCGGATCAGGCTGGCCTCGTTACGGCTGCGCACCAGCACGGTAATGTCCGATGCCTTAACCGGCTGCAGGGCATCGCCTTTACCAATCAGCGCCTGCCCCTGCTGTCCGGCTACCAGCCAGCGGCTGATATCCGCGGCACACTGCTGCGCCATAAATTGTTGGTAATCACTTACTCCCACACCTTCACCCGGCTGAAGCCAGAAGCGCAGCGCGGGCTGCGGTTGCTGCTGATAAATCAGCTTCAGGGCCTGATTAGGCGCAGCCGGACTGACCGGGAGAAAAGGAATGGAAGAGAACAGAAACGGCGAATCAACCTGTGAAAACAGCCGGTTAACGCTGTCCACCATGTCAGGCGAGGAGCGCCAGTTAGTATCTAATGTGTAGTGAGCACTAACTTCACTACGGGCGCGCAGATAGGTAAAGATATCCGCACCACGGAAGGCATAAATCGCCTGTTTGGGATCGCCAATAAGCAGCAGGGCTAACTCTGGCTGATGGAGATACAGCGTACGAAAGATACGATACTGCTGCGGATCGGTATCCTGGAATTCATCAATCAGCGCGACCGGGAAGCGCCCGCGAATCGTTTCCGCCAGCAGTGCCCCGCCCGGCTGTTGAAGCGCCTCATCCAGACGGCTCAACAGGTCATCAAAGCCCAGTAGTGCGCGCTGACGCTTTTCGCGCTGGACCGCCTCGCGGACCTCGGTCAGGGCCTGCCAGATAATGACGTCTCGCAACGTCAGCGGTTCGGCCAGAAAGCGATCTACCGCATCAAACAATGCATGTTGCGGTGCCTCGCCCTTTTTGGTCTTCTCGTGCAGCACCTGCTGCCCAAAGCGCTCCAGCTCTTTGGGCAACTGGTAATCAAGCGTGTCATCGAGTGCCCACTGGGTGACTTTAGCCACCCAGTTAGGTAAGTGCTTACTGCTATAACTGCGCTTATCAACACCAGACGCGCTAATGAGCCCTTCCACATCGGCGCTGGCAGCCTGCCACTGCTGCTTAAGGGCGTTAATTCGCTCAAGATTGGCCGCATGGCGGGAGGCCAGCGTTTCCTCTGGGCGAGGTGGGCGCCTGAGCGTCGGTGACTCCCCCTGCAGCCAGGGCCGCAGCGTGGTCAGTAAACTGTCCGGCCCGCTCCACTCCGCCGCAATGACTCTGGCCACATCCAGCGACAGGGGATAACACTGGCGACGCCAGAAATCGGCCGTGGCCTGTCGGAGCAGCGTTTGTTCGTTTTCAATCAGCTCCTGCTCGAACAGCATGCCCGATTCAAAAGCGTTCAGGTTAAGCATGCGCTGACAAAAGCCGTGGATGGTAAAAATTGCCGCCTCATCCATTTGTCGCTCGGCCGCCAGCAGTTGTGACGCGGCCTGGGGCAGGTCTGGGATCTGCTCCATCAGCTGTTGGTGCATGGGGTTATGGCTTTTACCACGCACGCAGGCCAGACGTAGCTGATGGATATTGTCACGGATACGACCGCGCAGTTCAGCCGTAGCGGCTTCGGTAAAGGTCACCACCAGAATCTCTTCGACGGACAGCGGCCTGCGCCAGGCGTTCTCACCGCCCAGCCCTAATAGCAGACGTAAATAGAGCAGGCCGATCGTAAAGGTTTTACCGGTCCCCGCTGACGCCTCAATTAACCGTTCACCGTTCAGCGGCAGCGTTAACGGGTTAAGCGACTCGGGTCTTGACTGCATCATTGGGTTTCACTCTTTACCGGCAGCGACTGCTGCAGTTTGGCGATTTCCTGCCAGGTTCTCCAGCCAGGCAGCGGGGCAAATTCGATTTTACGCTCGCCGCTTCCGGCGATCTGCGACGTCATGGCCATGCCTTTTTTCTGCATCACGGCCTGATGAAAGAAATCGGCCAGGCCGGCAGGCGTAAGCAGCTGGACCTGCTCCATCAGCTTTTGCCGGGTATCGAAATCGTTGTTCTGGCGATCGAAATCGCGGCTGAAACGATCGGCTTCTTCGTTCAGCGTTTGTGGACGCTGTCTGAGATCGTTGAGCATCGCCTGCTGATACTGCGTAAAATCGGCCTGGCTCATCGTACGCAGACGCTGCTCAGCCTGGGGATAAAATGCCTGATAGCGCTGCATCAGATAGGCGGGCTGCTTGCTGTTACTCTGCAACAGAAAACCAATTCCCCACTGACGTCCCACCGGCATCCGGAAGGCAAAGACGGCATAGCCCAGTTGCTCTTCCGTCCGTAGCTGATTGTAAAACCATGGCTGCACGATCTGGCTGAGCATCGCGCTGTTGGCCATGCTCTGGTATTCGTCATAGCCTAAAGGAATATAGAGCGCGGCCAGCGCAGAGTCGGTACTGCTGCCGTGCTGCTCCAGATTCGCCTTTAACGGCTTTTCAACGCTGAGGTAGTTGCTGTGCCAGTAGTGAGTCCCTTTGCACTGCATCTGCTGTTTCAGATCGCGCCCCAACTGCGTGACGCTGTCGGCGCTCAGGTTGCCAACCGCCATCATCTCCGGCGTGGCATTTTTTATTAACGCATCGCGGTAAGCCACCACCTCATCCAGCGTAATGCCGCTCACCAGTTTGCGGCGGGTTTCTCGCTGAGTATAAGGCAGTTGCGACAGGAGCTGCATTGGCTGAATAGCCTGCTCAAAGGCTTTGCCTTTTTCGGCCGCGTCCAGTCGCTCCAGGTACCAAGATTTAGCCTGCTCCAGCTGCGACTCACTGGGCTGGAAGGTGCGGTAACGATCCACCAGCTGTTTAAGCAAGGCGGGCAGACGCTGCGTAAAGCCACTGGCGTTAAAGACCAGACCATCGTTCTCACTGGTCGAAAAGCTGATACCGCCAATGGAGGCCTGTGAGCTCAACTCATCCAGCGCCAGGCTGGCCAGATAGTCATTCAGACCAAACAGCACCTGCTGGCGCGCATCGCTGATGGCCTGCTGGTTTCGCAACGCCACGGTAATGCTGGCTTTGGGCTCATTCGCATAGAACTGGCTTGGCATCCAGTAAATACGCATCCCGAAATCGTTATCTAGCTTTACCGGATGGCGATAGGCCTTCTCTGCGGCAGAAACCAGCGTAAAATCATCGGGAATATAGGGATTCAGCACCGGCATCGCGAGCTGAATCCCGCGCCCGCGCTGCTGCCACTGCGCAAAAGTCTGAGCGCTAATTTTATCTACCTGATAGGGCGCATTGACGAAATAGGCCAGCCTGTTGTGCGGCTCCTGCGGGCTGATATACCAGATGCGCGCCTTCTGCGGCGTCATCTCTTCCAGACGGGCCTGAATCGCCCCGGCATCGTAGCGGTCGGCAAGATAAGGGGCATCCAGCGTATGCTCTACCGGTACCCGCAGCATCGTATCGGCCAGCCACTCGATGTAGTCCATGTTGCGGGTAATGGAGGGATAACGGAAATCCAGCGCCAGAACATGTGAAACTTCGTCGAAGTAGCGACGATCGATGCCTTTTTCGCGCAGCATGGCAATGTAGCTAAAGACGGCCGCCACGACGTCGTCGCGTTGGGCGAGGCCTTTATCGGTGAGTGAGACGCTGATCGTAAAGATGCCGCTGTTGCGCTCGGTAACCGGATCGGCTCCGGCGCTGACGCCATCGGCCAGCCCCTGTTTTTGCAGCCAGTCAGCCAGCGTATTGGGGCTACGGTTGCCAATTAAATAGCCGATGAGCGTGTCCGTTTTACTACGGAAGCGATCGCTGTTATTCGGAATGCGGAACTCAATTTTGAGCTGTTTACGGGGTTGTGCAGGCACATAATGAATAAGAATACCCTGCTGCGCCTCGGTGACAACAGGCTCATTAATCATCGGAACGCTGGCATTGTGGTTAGCCACCCGACCAAAGGTGTCTGCCGCAATGGCGGCCATCTGCGCCAGGGACTGGTTGCTGTAGATAACGGCCTTCATCAGGTTGGCAGAATAGTGGCTGTGGTAAAAGTCCAGCAGCGCCTGATGCAGGTTACTGCCGGGTTTATCTCGCAGGGTTTCAAGATTGCCCCCATAGAAGTGCGCAGCCGGATGGGCCGGATTGATCGTCTCGGCCCCCACTTGGCCCATGCGCAAAGCGTCGCGGGCGCGCGCCATTGTCAGCTCAGCATTGACCGCATGACGTTCCCGATCGGCATTGACCGGATCCAGTAACGGTGCCGCAATGGCGTCGGCCAGGCGATCGACGGCAGGCGCAAGGGCATCGTTTTCCACTTCAAGGTAAAAAGCGGTGCGGTAGGACGCCGTGCTGGCATTGTGGCTGCCACCATGCTTTTTGAGGAAGTCCGCCAGGCTGTCAGGTTCCGGATAACGCGTTGAGCCCATCAGCACCATGTGCTCAAGATAATGTGCCAGGCCAGCCTGTTGCGCAGGATCGTCCAGTGAACCAATCGGCAGGGTTAAAGCCGCCAGCGATTTAGGAGCATCCTTGTCTGACACCAGCAGCACGGTCATGCCATTATCCAGCGTAATAGCCTGATACTGACGCGGATCCTGTTCGCTTTTACCGATGGTACTGTTAACGGGCTGCCAGCCCTGGCCCGTTTCGGCCTGAACCGTAAACGCCACCAGGCTGAACAGAATGGCCAGGATCAAGCGTGCATGTGTGCGCATGTAAACCTCTTACGTTACCCAAAAGCCGCCTTGCCAGCGCATTGGCGGCTGAAAATACAACAAACGTTCGTTGGTGTTCTCATCACCTGCAAAGGTGTGACTTACCGATCGTCCTGATGGGCCTGCAGCACCGGTGAGTACCAGCACGCCGCCGCCTCGGTTATGCGCTGTAGCTGGGATTCGTCCAGTACTCTGCACAGCCGCTGCAAATAGGGATCGCTTCCCTCGCCCTCCTGCTGATACCCCCCCACCCAGGCCGCCAGCAAATTGTTGCGGGCTTTGAGCTGCGTGGCCTCATCACTGAGGAACTGATGGCTTTTCTTATCAAAACAGGTGCTGATCCAGGCGCCCCCGCTTTTAGTCAGGAGCATCAAGGGTTCGCGCATTCCTTGCAGATAACCTTGCATGTAGCGCGCTAACTGGGCCGTGGCGTCATCCGGCGCAACGGCGTGGAAGCACCAGTAGCTCTGCTGGCGGCCAAACATGCGGCTTCTGCCGTTACCGCCCAGTGCACAATAAACTAAATGTTCGAGCCACAGTAATAAACCATCATTGATATTCAGCACGCCTGGCCGCCAGCGCAGTAGCCCGTCACTCTGCACCTGAGTCAGCCAGCCGGACAGGCTGACGCCGTCCAGATCCAGATTGATTTCCCAGCTTTCCCCTTCGCTACGTTGAGAGGTGACGTCTGCCGCCACCTCCTGCATCTCTTCACGCTGAGCCTGCCAGAACAGTTCACCAAACGCGCCATAAGGTAAGTTTCCGGCAGCGCGGTGATGGGCATAAAGACGATCGGTGTCCTCGCCTGTTACCAGTGCATTCAGCAGTTGGGCATTAATCTGGTAACGCTCCAGGCTATCCAGCGCAAAGGGTTCGCTGTCGGGGAGTTCATTTTCTTCAAGCCAGAAACTCACGCCCAAGCGTTGCTGAAACCAGGCCCGCACGGGATGACGCCAGAATCGCAGGAACTGTTCAAGGGCTAATGTCTCTACGGGCGGCGTGAGCAGGGGCTGAACGAAATCGGGCTGGGGCTGACCCGTACCCCGCGCGGCGGGAAGCCATTCGCGGGCAAAACTGTGGGCTGCCGACGCGGGCTGAAAGTTCTCGGGCGCGAACGGCATCCGGCTGTGTAAGTGTTCCAGATGCGACCTGACCCGGCGCGCGCTCTCGTCCAGATCCTGGTCTTCATCGCCTGGCAGATAAAAACTTTGCCCAATATATTCCAGTAATTCTGTGACCAGCACGGACGGATAACGTTCGGTATTGTCCTGTATCGCGCGTCCGATATAGCTGATATAGAGCTGTTGCTGCGCGGAGATCAGGGCCTCCAGAAACAGGTAACGGTCGTCATCACGGCGGCTACGGTCCCCTTTACGCGACTGCTGTTGCATCAGGTCAAATCCCAGCGGCGCCAGGGTACGCGGATAAACGCCATCGTTCATCCCCAGTAAACACACGACGCTAAACGGGATGGAACGCATTGGCATCAGGGTACAAAAGTTGATTTGTCCGGCGAGAAAACGCTGACTGATACGCTGCTGGTCCAGTCGGCCGCGCAGATCGTCGCGCAGCAACACCACCGGAATGGGCTCATCGAAGCGTGCGTCCATGCCGTATTCAATCAACGCCTTCCACTGCTCTTCCACCAGCAGCAGTGCAGCTTCAGTTTCGGGATCGGCCGTAAAGAATGCATTGAGCAGCTCGCGGCACAAAGGCAGCCACGCTTCCAGCGGGCGCGGTTCGGACAGCACCTGACGCCAGTGGTTGAGCCGCGACAGCAGCTCAGCCAGATGACCTGCCAGTTCGGCCACCAGTCCACTTGACTCATCGTAGGGCAGGATGCCCTGCCAGTCGCCATGCTGGCTTTCCATCGCATAGCCAAGCAGCATGCGTTGCAGCCCAAAGCGCCAGGTATGCTGACCGGTAACCGGCAGGGCCAGTGCCTCAACGCTGGCATCATCCAGCCCCCAGCGTACGCCCGATTCGCTCACCCAGCGCCGCAGTAAACGCAGCCCGCTTTCGTCAATCGAGAAGTGGTTCGCTAAGGCGGGCACGTCCAGCAGCGCCAGCACATCTTCGGAGACGAAACGGCTGTCGGGCAGCGCCAGTAAATGCAGAAAAGCCACAATCGCTGGATGCGCCTGACTGGCACGGCGGTCAGAGATGGCAAACGGCAGATAACGTTCGGCCGGAGCATTAGCAAACACGGCCTGAATAAAGGGCGCATAGGCGTCAATGTCGGCGACCATGACAATGATATCGCGTGCTTTTAGCCCGGGATCCGCCTCCATCCGCGCCAGTAAATGATCCTGCAACACTTCCACTTCGCGTTGGGCACTGTGACAAACCTGTATGGCGATGGATCGATCCGCTGGATCCAGACAACGCTTTTGCCCACTGTAGGCCAGTTCGTCGGCCGTCAGACCGATCACGGCCTTGTCCTGCAGATTGAGAAGATCGTGCTGCATGCTGTGCAGCAGGTTGTCTTCCTCTACATCGACAAAGGCGTCAATTTCGCTGTTAAGATCCATCTGGCTGAGCAGGTAAAGGTTATCGCGCCCCAGCTTGCCCCAGGAGGCCAGGAGCGGGTTCGTGAGCTGCTGCTCGCCTTCGTCACTGAACAGCGCAGGCGCACGCGCCACATCGCTAAACAATCCACGATACTCCTCCCGATCGTGGCGGCGACGCTGACGGCTTTGTAACTTCGCCAGAAAAGCATAATCCTGAATGTCGCCCCAGTAGTCGCGGCAGGGATTCGTGAACAGCAGATAGATATCGATATGTCGCCCCAGCGCCTGTAACGCCTGAAGATAGACCGGCGGAAGCGCTGATATGCCGCAAATAAAAACCCGTTCGGGCAGGTTGGCTGGTGGGGTCTGCGTCTGCTCCAGCGTATGGATAAAGCGCGCATAGAGGTTGGCACGGTGCCATTTAGGCTGGCCCAGTTCCTCGGTGTAATTCACTAAGTCACGCCATAGCGCCGCCTGCCAAATCTGGGCATCGCCCAGGCCGTCGATGTGCTGACCCCGCTCCCAACTGTTCAGCCAGTCGGCGCGATAAACCAGATACTGGTCAAACAGGTCAGCGACGCGGGCACTGAGCTGAAACAGTTTGCGCTTGTCACCATCATCGCTCAGGTAATGGCGCAGTGAGGCAAACTCATCCTGTAGCAGCAGCGAGGGTAAACGGTGCATCAGCTTCCAGCTCATGCTGGCTTTGCTAAAAGCGCTTTCGACCGGAATGTCCGGCAGTACGCGAACAAACATTTCCCAGATAAAACTGGCCGGTAGCGGAAATTCAATATTCGCCGCAATGCCAAAGGTGTGCGCCAGCTCCATCTGTAACCATTGCGCCATGCCCGGACTTTGTACCAGCACCATTTCTGAGGCAAAAGGATCGTCAAGCGGATCCAGTTTAATCACTCTGGCTGCCAGGCTTTTGAGCAGATCAAGCTGATTAGAGTGATAAACGTGAAACATGAAAACTCCTGTGGAAAATCAAAACGGCATAGCGACCTCAGAGGATACTCACTCTACCGCGTATCGCATTTCAAGCCTACCAAAAGGCGGGTAAGCATAATGCCCTAACCGCTTAACAGGTTAAACGCATCAGGCTGGCGTGACGTTGATGCGGCCCGCTCACCTCGGCTTTTTCCAGCGCACAGCCTCCCGGACCTTGTGTTTTCTCGAAACGGGATTGCCAGCCTGGCACCTCGTGGCCAAGCAGTCGCTGCTCTGCAACGCGCCAGGCTTCTCGTTGCTGCCACTGCTGACTGAAACCCAGCGTCAACACGCGGTGATACTGAAGCAGAGCGCTGGTGCTCACAGCCATCAGTAGCAGGGCAAACAGGGCTTCCGGCAGGCTGAACCCACGCGCGTCAGAAACATTGCTCTGACGCGGCCAGCGGGCAGTAGTCAATCCAGCCCTGCGGCAAAGGATGAATGGTGCTGCCCTGCACCCGTACCCAGCGCCACAGGGCCATCTCGCCAGTGCGGTCTTCACCTTTAAGTAATCCTTTGTCATCTGCGGTTCTTTGCAGACAGCTCTGCCAGCCATACCGGTTCTCCTGTTGGCAGAATAACGGCGGCTGCTCGGGCCACTGTAAGGTCAGCCCCCACTGCAGCGCCGACTGCGCCTGCCAGAATCCCTGAATGAAACGCTGCTCATCGGCAACCCCGCGCATCCCCTGCGTCAGCATGTCGCGGCTGGCGTGCAGCGTTATGCCGCCTGTCAGCATGATGATTAACACCATCCCCAGCGCGCTGTTGCCCTGCGCCTTCACAAATTCATGCCCTCCACCCAGCGCACCACTGTTTCCTCCTGCTGACCCGTTCGCCCCTGCAGCATTATCCTGACCCGCTGGCCTTCCCGCTGCAGTTCAAGGGCTTCCACAGAGAGAAACGCGGGGTCGGACAAGCGCTCCCAGCCACTGCCATTGCAGTTATCCACACCGCGCTGCATCTCCAGCTGCTTTTGCCGCAGCCGGTAGCCGTAATAGTCGCTTTCACCATGACTGATATCTTCCCAGCGACCGTTGCTGTTCTCATCAAAGCGGATAAGCAGGCAGCTCCCGGTTATTGTTAATCCTTCACGGCCACATTCTCCCTGGCAATAGCCTGCCCGTCGCACGGCTTTTTCCAGTGTAGACAACATCTGCTGCAGCTCCGTTTGCAATTGCACCCGCTGTTGCAGACGGAGATTTTCCCCCAACAGCAGCGGCATAAAGCGCCCTGCGCCCACCATCAGTACCGCACTGATGGCCATCGCAATCAGCATTTCCAGCAGGCTAAATCCGGCCACTTTCATTCGCAGCCTGCTTCCTCTGAGGAGCACAGGCGAATCCGCGCCCGTGACGAGATGATCAGCCGGATTCGTCCCGCTGGATTGACCAGCTCAATGCTGCCCGCTCTGGCCACGTTGCGCCGTCCGTAAAAGCCTGGCTCACCGCGTAGCGGCTGCAAGGTCACGCCCGTGTGCGGCGCAATAAAATGCAGGCGTCGGGCGGGATCACAGCCGTTTACCGGCGCATCGCCAACACCTAAGCACCAGGGCTGCATGGTTCGCGCCCATAACACAAAGTCGCGGTTTTGCCAGTTGGCCTGCGCCCGTACGCTGAGCAAAAAAAATTGCAGCTGGCGAGCGCTGTCACGCAGTTGCTGACGCTGCTGCCAGCGCTGCCAGCCCTGCGTGGCAAACGCGCTGAGAATGCCGACAATCACCATGACAAACAGTAGCTCTGCCAGCGTAAACCCTTTTGATGTTGGTCTTTTCATGGCAACAGCGTGCGATCTGGCGGGCGGGATGGCAATGTGTAAAAGCGGGAACGGGAAGCGGCGCTGCAGACTATTTCAGCTGCATGCCGTGTTTGAAGCATCGTTTGAGATCATCGCCGCAAAGCGCCGGGCGGAAAGATAAAAAAAGCCCCGGTATGCAAAGTCATACCGGGGCTTAGTATCAGGAAACCGTCAGACGGCAACCGGGGCTTTAATCGCCGGATGCGGATCGTAACCTTCAATCTCGAAATCGTCGAAGCGATAATCGAACAACGAAGCAGGTTTGCGCTTGATGACAAGCGTCGGCAGCGGTCGCGGCTCACGTGTCAGCTGCAGACGGGCCTGCTCCAGATGGTTGCTGTAAAGGTGCGTATCGCCCCCGGTCCAGACAAAATCACCCACGTCCAGATCGCACTGCTGTGCCACCATATGCACCAGCAACGCATAGCTGGCGATATTAAACGGCAGCCCCAGGAAGATATCGCAAGAGCGCTGATAAAGCTGACAGGAGAGTTTACCGTCCGCAACATAGAACTGGAAAAACGCATGGCACGGCGCCAGCGCCATTTCATCCAGCTCGCCGACGTTCCAGGCTGACACAATAATGCGGCGGGAATCCGGATCGCGTTTCAGTTGTTCAATCACCTTGGTGATTTGATCAATTTCCTGACCGCTTGCCGTGCCCCAACTGCGCCACTGCTTGCCGTAGACTGGCCCAAGATTACCCTGCTCGTCCGCCCACTCATCCCAGATTGAGACGTTGTTTTCTTTCAGGTAACCGATATTGGTATCGCCTTGCAGAAACCACAGCAGTTCATGAATGATGGAGCGCAGGTGGCACTTTTTTGTGGTGACCAGCGGAAAACCATCCTGCAGATTAAAACGCATCTGGTGACCAAAAATTGAAAGCGTGCCTGTACCGGTACGGTCAGATTTTGGTGTGCCTTCGTTCAGCACGTAGCGCATTAAGTCCAGATACTGTTTCATTTTTCCTCGTGAAGTTGTTGCTGCGGGCGACGGCGGTACGCCCAAATCATCATAATCACACCGGCAATAATCATTGGGATCGACAGGAGTTGCCCCATGCTCAGTCCACCGGTGAGCAAACCAAGCTGTGCGTCTGGCTGACGGAAGAATTCAACAATAATGCGGAATGTGCCGTAGCCAATCAGGAACAGGCCAGAGACGCTGCCCATCGGGCGAGGTTTACGAATAAACAGGTTCAGGATAATGAACAGCACGATGCCTTCAAGAAACAGCTCGTACAGCTGTGAAGGATGACGCGGCAGCACGCCATAGGTGTTCAGTAAGGTCTGATATTGTGGGTTGTTGGCCGCCAGCGCGATATCTTCGCTGCGCGAGCCGGGGAACAGCATGGCGAAACGGAAATTGGGATCGACACGGCCCCAGAGTTCACCATTGATAAAATTACCCAGGCGACCGGCGCCCAGGCCAAATGGAATAAGCGGCGCAATAAAATCAGAGACCTGGAAGAAATTACGTTTGGTGCGACGCGCAAATATCAGCATCACCAGGATTACGCCAATCAGCCCGCCGTGGAATGACATACCGCCATCCCAGACTTTGAACAGGTAAAGCGGATTATCGAGAAACAGCGGCAGGTTATAAAACAGCACATAACCAATACGACCACCCAGGAAAACGCCCAGGAAGCCCGCGTAAAGCAGGTTCTCTACTTCCTCTTTTTTCCAGCCGCTGCCTGGCTTGTTGGCCCGACGCACCGCCAGCCACATGGCGAAAACAAAACCCACCAGATACATCAATCCGTACCAGTGAAGCGAAAGCGGTCCGATCGAGAAGATTACCGGATCGAACTGCGGAAATGCGATATAGCCGTTATTCATCATTCACCGTTTATTTTCAGCCCTGAAAAGGGGACGTGATGCACATAAATTAGGGCTGGGCATGATAGCACAGCCAGTTTTCTGAGTAGCCGCAGAAATGTAACCTGGGTTAACGACCGCCGCGAATCAGGCCGCCCAGGCCGCGCTCTTCCATAAACGCCGAGACCAGCTGACGCACATCTGACGCTGAATAGGCTTTGAGCGCCTGAGTACTGAGTTTCTGGACTTCTTCGTAATCCAGATGACGCAGCAGATATTTCACGCGTGAGACATTCTTCCCGTTCATGCTGAGATGGTGATACCCCATCCCTATCAATAGCGCCACACACATCGGATCGCCCGCCATTTCACCACATAAGCATAATTCCAGATTCGCCAAATGGGCTTCAATGGAAATTGCCTGTAGCGCACGCAGCATAGCCGGATGCAGCGAATCATACAGGTTCGCCACGCGGGTATTGTTACGATCTACCGCCAGTAAATACTGCGTCAGGTCATTGGTTCCGACAGACACGAAATCGACGCGCGACGCAAGGTGCGGGATCATAAACAGCATAGAAGGCACTTCAATCATAATCCCGATGCGCGGCGTCGGAATGGTATAGCCGAGCATCTCTTCCACTTCTGTCCCGGCACGCTGAATGAGCCGCTTGGCTTCGTCGATCTCATCGATATGGCTGATCATCGGCAACAAAATGCTCAAATTGCCTGACGCGGCGTTAGCACGCAGCATTGCGCGCACCTGCACCATAAAAATCTCGGGTTGGTCGAGCGTGAGACGGATGCCCCGCCAGCCCAGGCAAGGATTCTCTTCACTGATTGGCATGTAAGGCAGCTGCTTATCTGCCCCGATATCCAGCGTGCGCAGCGTTACCGGCTTTTCGTGGAACAGCTGCAGCATGCCCTGATACTGAGCAACCTGCTCTTCTTCCGATGGAAAACCGCTTTGCAGCATAAAGGGAATTTCAGTGCGGTAAAGGCCAATGCCGTCAACCCAGCTGCCCAGCGTTTGCTCATGCTCCGGGCTCAGCCCCGCGTTCAGCATAACCTGTATACGTTGACCGCTACGCAGCTCGCCCGGCCTGTCCACGCCGCCTTCAGCCATTTTGCTGAGGGCATTTTCTTCACTGATTAGCCGCTGGTACTCCTGCACCAGAACCGGTTCAGGATCGATCAGCAGTTCACCGCGATAGCCATCGACAATCAGCAAACGTTTGTTTAACTGACTGGGTTGAATGTCCGCGCCCATGACGGTCGGAATGCCCATCGCCCGGGTCAAAATGGCCGCATGGGAGTTCGCCGCGCCGTCGCGTACCACAATCCCTGCCAGCCGCTCGTGCGGAATTTCCGCCAGCGTTGTGGCGGTGAGTTCGTCTGCCACCAGCACGAAACGCTCAGGCCAGGCGTTCACGCCCACCAGAGAATCATCGAGATGGAACAGCAAACGTTGACCCAACACCCGCAGATCGCCGGCGCGCTCTTTCAGATAGCTGTCCGTCAGGCTGGCAAACTGGGCGGCAAACTTTTCAATGACGGTTTTGACCGCCCACTCGGCAACGGATCCCCGCTCGATCTCCGCGAAAAGATCCTTTTTCAGGCGGGCGTCCGTTAACAGGTGCGAGTAGAGATCGAAGATCGCCGCGCTCTCTTTTTGCGCGCTGGCGGTAAAGCGTTTACTGAAGCGACGGAATTCACTGGCGGCTTCGGTCATGGCCAGTGACAAACGCTCGCGTTCACGCTGCGGATCCAGCGTTGAGGCGGCAGAAACCTGATCGAGTAAGGGCTGGGTTTCGTCTACCCAGCCCGGCGCGACGGCAACGCCTGGGGCGGCAGCAATGGCCCGAATGCGTGCCAGACGATACTGACCAAACAACTGACTCAGTTGCGATTGTGACAGTAAGGCAGCCAGCTGCGTGGCCAGGGTAACGAGAAACGACTCTTCACTTTCGTCGAACTGCCGATGTTCACGCTGCTGAACCACCAGCACGCCCATAAGCTGGCGGCGGCTGATAATAGGCACGCCAAGGAAAGAGCGATAGCGCTCTTCCTTTACTGAAGGAATGTACTTAAAGCTGGGATGGCTCTGCGCATCGGCAAGGTTAATCGGCTCAGCGAGTCGCCCCACCAGACCGACAATACCTTCATCAAACGCCAGCTTGACCGTTAGCCCACGCGGTTTTTTCAAACCGCGTGTCGCCATCAGGTAATAACAGCGACGTTCGTGATCGGCGAGGTAGACGGAACAGACTTCCGTTTCCATCGCCAGGCAGATCTCATTAACCAGAATGTCGAGTGCTTCATTCAGACGTGGCGCACTCGCCACCTTTTCAACAATTTCTCGCAACTGAGTGAGCATAAAGGGCGTGGCCTATCCTCTTTTACGTCGATGGGCAGGATGATTTCGCTGCACCGCACTCTCCTGCATGGACATCACTACGCCAGCGAATTCTTTCATCACCCGACGATAAACATCGCGCTTAAAAGAGACAACCTGACGGACCGGATACCAAAAGCTTACCCACCGCCAGCCGTCGAATTCCGGCGTGCTGCTGTGCTGCACATTAATGTCTGCGTCATTACACATCAACTGCAGAAGAAACCACTTTTGTTTCTGACCAATACAAACCGGTTTTGTGTCCCAACGCACCAAACGTTTTGGCAACTTGTAGCGCAACCAGTTACGGGTAGATGCAAGTATTCGAACATCTTTGCGGTGTAACCCGACTTCTTCGAACAGTTCGCGATACATCGCCTGTTCCGCGGTTTCACCGGGATTGATGCCTCCCTGAGGAAATTGCCAGGAGTGCTGTCCAAAGCGCCTGGCCCATAACACTTGCCCCTGCCTGTTACAAATTACGATACCAACATTCGGGCGGTAGCCATCATCATCGATCACCGGACTACCTCAAAAGCTAAAATTGAATGGTCTGATTGTTTCACACTCCTTACAGGCGGTAAACCACTGGATTTGCGGGCGCTTAGGGGCGTAATGTCGGGATAACTCACAGACTCATGCGAAGTTATAAACAAAAGTCCGTAAAAAGAGAGATCTTATTCACGTTTTCTGTGGATAGCTTTGTGCAGAACACGGGAGTTAACTGAATAACGTACCAGGATGAATCTGAAGGTGCCAAAAACCAGACCACGATTTCCTCTTGAAATATAAGCCTATTTTTTTACTCTGCTGCCTTTTACCCTGCCGGAAAGGGGGCGGATAATTCCTTCGTGCTGACAATTGGCTAAAGATCCACCACAATGCTTTTTATCCACAGCGATCGGCTCAAGCTTGCATCAAACGGCTTAATTTTTGTTGAAAAACAGCAAAGTCAAGGCTGTAAATGGAACCAGTAGGCAACCTGAGACGGGGTTATCCCATTTTTCTGTGGATAACTGGGCTTGAGATCCTGTTCATTGTTGATAGCAAGTTGGGATAACCTGCGACATGAGTTGGAGCCTGCCAATTTCGCTGTAAAAAAAAGTACTATGTTTCATGTTATTATGTGAGTTATACCGCGTTCTTTCCTGTGGAAAACCTGAGGCTGCTGCAGGCTGCTTAATTATTAATCATTATGAGTTATTCACATGACATTCCTTCCCGGGCCACCTGAAGATGAGTCAACACTGTTATCGCGCGCCCAGTCACTGGCAGGTTTAACGCTGCAAGCCCTGGCCGACCAGGCAGGCATTCCGATACCGGCCAACCTGAAACGGGATAAAGGCTGGGTCGGGATGCTGCTGGAATGGCATCTGGGCGCCAGTGCGGGCAGTAAAGCAGAACAGGATTTCGCACACCTGGGAATTGAACTGAAAACGATCCCTGTCGATCGCTATGGCAAGCCGCTGGAAACAACATTTGTTTGCGTTGCGCCCCTCACCGGAAACAGCGGCGTCACCTGGCAAAACAGCCATGTCCGCCATAAGCTGGCGCGCGTCCTGTGGATGCCGGTAGAGGGCGAGCGTGACATCCCGTTAGGCGAACGTCGGGTTGGCGCGCCGCTGCTGTGGAGCCCCGACGCGCAGGAAGATGAGATGCTGCGCCAGGACTGGGAGGAGTTGATGGATATGATCGTACTGGGTCAGGTAGAACGCATCACCGCCCGTCACGGTGCCTGGCTGCAGATTCGCCCCAAAGCAGCAAACAGCAAAGCCTTAACGGAAGGGATCGGCGATCGCGGACAGCCCATCATGACGCTGCCACGCGGGTTTTATCTCAAGAAAAGTTTTACAGGCCCGCTTCTGGCACGCCATTTTCTGGTCTGACAGCCTTATTCTCGCGTCCCTGGCGGTATTTAAATGTGAGTTAGACAAATTTGGTGCGTATAATCTTTGTTTAATTTTCGTTTAGGATATGAGTGCAGGTATGTTCGAGTGGATTACCGATCCCAACGCCTGGCTGGCGCTGGGCACCCTGACCATTCTGGAAGTGGTTCTGGGCATTGATAACATTATCTTTCTGTCGTTAGTGGTGGCAAAACTCCCCAAACATCAGCAAGCCCGCGCACGCCGCATCGGTTTGATGGGCGCAATGCTGATGCGTCTGGGATTACTGGCCTCTATTGCCTGGGTCGCAAGACTGACCAACCCATTGTTTACCCTCATGGATCATGCTTTTTCAGCACGCGATCTCATTCTGTTGTTTGGTGGATTATTCTTGCTGTGGAAGTCCAGCATGGAGATTCATGAAACGATAGAAGGCGAAGAAGCCGAGCACAAAACCAACGTTCACTCGTTCATGGGTGCCATTGTTCAAATCATGTTGCTCGACATCATTTTTAGTCTCGACTCCGTTATTACGGCCGTGGGCCTCTCCGACCATTTGTTTATTATGATGGCGGCAGTGGTGATTGCGGTATTAATGATGATGGTCGCTGCCCGCAGTATTGGCGAGTTCGTTGATCGTCATCCATCGGTCAAAATGCTGGCTCTCTCGTTCCTGATTTTGGTGGGTTTTACCCTGATCCTGGAAAGTTTCGCGGTGCATGTACCAAAAGGTTACATTTATTTTGCCATGTTCTTCTCGATGGCCGTTGAGTGCCTTAACCTGATGCGCAGTAAGAAAAAAACGCACTAATGTTGTCAAGGGCGGCTCCGCGCCGCCCGGTTATTTTCAGATTGATACGATTAACCCAATCGGTAAAAGGATTTATTACTACACTTTTTGCAGTGGACGATTCGTGAGGATGAGCATAATGAAAGGGCTGAGTAAAATTGTATTATTGGCCGTTGCTGCGGTGACATTGGGTGGATGCAGTTCCAATTATGTTATGGCAACAAAAGATGGCCGGATGATTATGACCGAAGGGAAACCGAGCATTGATAAAGAAACGGGGCTGGTGCAATACACCGATCAGTCAGGCCACACGGTGCAGATCAACAGTGACGACGTTTCTACCATTATTGAACGCTAGATGCGAAAAGTATCGGCCTGTCGCCCCTCCCCCGCGTCGGCAGGCTATTTCTCTCTGTTATCCCCCTTTCTTAGCCGCTACGCCTCGCGCTATAGTCCCTGAAGTCATATTACTTATCCCTACAGAAAAGGAAGCCGGCAATGCACTATCACCGTATCCCCCATAGCTCGCTGGAAGTGAGCCAGCTTGGATTGGGCACCATGACGTTTGGTGAGCAAAACAGCGAAGCCGACGCCCACGCTCAACTGGATTTAGCCCTCAGTTCGGGCATCAACCTGATTGATACTGCCGAGATGTATCCTGTTCCCCCGCGTCCCGAAACTCAGGGGCTGACCGAAAAATATATTGGCAGCTGGTTAAAAAAGACCGGTAGCCGGGACAAAATCGTTCTTGCCAGTAAAGTTGCCGGCCCAACGCGCGGCAACGATGCGTCGATTCGCCCTAATATGGCGCTGGATCGCAAAAATATTCGCGAGGCGCTGGATGCCAGCCTGAAACGTTTAAACACCGACTACATCGATCTGTATCAGCTTCACTGGCCGCAGCGTCAAACCAACTTTTTTGGCAAGCTGGGCTATCAGTACAGTGAGAACAGCGTCCCTGTCACGCTGTTAGAAACGCTGGAGGCTCTGGCTGAGCAGGTGCGGGCAGGTAAGATCCGCTATATCGGCGTGTCGAATGAAACGCCGTGGGGCGTCATGCGTTATCTGCAGCTGGCAGAAAAGCATGAACTGCCGCGTATCGTCTCTATTCAAAACCCCTACAGCCTGCTAAATCGCAGTTTTGAAGTGGGCCTGGCGGAAATCAGCCAGCATGAAGGCGTGGAGCTGCTGGCCTATTCCTGCCTGGCGTTTGGTACGTTGAGCGGTAAATACCTGAATGGCGCGCAGCCCGCGGGTGCACGTAATACCCTGTTTAGCCGCTTTACCCGCTACAGCGGTGAGCAGTCTCAACTGGCGGTGGCGGAATATGTGGCGCTGGCCCAAAAACATCAGCTTGATCCTTCACAAATGGCACTGGCGTTTGTTCGTCAGCAACCTTTTGTGTCCAGCACCCTGCTGGGCGCAACCACGCTGGATCAGTTAAAGATCAATATCGACAGCGCCAACGTGACGCTCAGCAATGAGGTTCTGGAAGAACTCGAAGCGATCCATCGCCGTTACACCTATCCAGCCCCCTGACGGGCACGACCAGCCGTGCGGTGGCACGGCTGGCTATCAGTCATCGTCTTTCAACAGGCGCAGTAGCCTCATTCCAGCGCCAGTAGATCTTCAATGCGCTGCGCGCGGCGGATTTCTCTCGGCTCGCCGTTTTCAAACAGGATCTCAGGAATCAGTGGGCGGCTGTTGTAGTTTGAGGACATCGATGCGCCGTAAGCGCCGGTGTCGTGAAACACCAGATAATCCCCGACTTTCGCGGCCGGAATAGCCCGGGTTTCCACCTTGCCACCTTCAAGCTGGGTGAAAACATCGCCCGACTCGCACAGAGGGCCTGCAACCACGCTGTCGATCGTTGCCTGTTCATCGATCGCCCGGTTATCGCCCGCCATCACAGAGATATGATGGTAGCTGCCGTACATGGAGGGGCGCATCAGATCACTGAAGCCTGCATCCACCAGCACAAAGTGGCGGCTGCCCATCTCTTTTACTGCCCGAACCTGAGAGACCAGCACGCCTGACTCCGCGACCAGGAAACGGCCGGGTTCGATTTCCAGCTTCACGGCATGGCCCAGATGGTTCGCCACGCGCTGGCGTGCCGCGTCCCACAGGCCAAAATAGTGATCGGTATCGATCGCCTCTTCCCCGTAGTGATAGGGAATGGATAAACCGCCTCCGGCAGAGATAGCCTCAAGATCCTGGCCAAATTCCACGACCAAATCCACCATGGCATCGCAGACCTGCTGCAGGTGCGCATAGTCCACGCCTGAACCGATATGCATATGAATGCCGATCAGGCGCAGTCCATATTGTTCGATGGCCGCCTGAGCAGCGGGCAAATCGCTGGGCCAGATACCGTGCTTACTGTTTTCGCCACCGGTATTGGTTTTTTGGCTGTGCCCGTGGCCAAAGCCGGGGTTAATGCGCAGCCAGACGGCATGTCCTGGCGAAACGGCACCCAGTTGATGCAGCATATCGACGGATCCGGCGTTAACCGGCACCTTAAGCTCTGCAATCCTGGCAAGCGTAGGGTTATCCAGGACATCGGCAGTGAATACGATTTCGTCACTGTCAGGCTGAAAGCCGGCCACCAGCGCACGCTCAATTTCGCCCAGGGAAACCGAATCAACCTTAACGCCCGCAGAATGCATCAGGCGCAGAATGTGGGTGTTAGAACAGGCTTTTTGCGCAAAGCGCACCACATCAAATGCGTGGAGTTGAGCAATACGCTGTTGGATAACCTGCGCATCATAAGCCCAGAACGGGCCGCTGTACTGACGTGCCAGCGGCAGTAAATTATCGACGTTCAGGGCGGTTTCGGTGGTATTAAGTGGACGAGGCATGGGGTTCTCCTGTGGCAATAAAACCATTAAGCCAGAATCGTGCCATGCCGAAAAATATCTGTTTTAATAGCATCTATGCAAAAATGATATGGAATGATGCATGGCAAAAATCAACTGGCGGCATATCGAGATTTTTCATGCTGTTATGACCAGCGGAAACCTCACCCAGGCTGCGACCCTGCTGCAGACGTCCCAGCCTACCGTCAGCCGCGAGCTGGCGCGACTGGAACGGCAGCTGAGTCTGACGCTGTTTGAGCGCGTGCGCGGCCGCTTACAGCCTACCGTACAGGGCTTACGGCTGTTCGAAGAAGTGCAGCGCTCATGGTATGGGCTGGATCGCATCATTGATGCCGCAGAGGGATTACGCCAGTTTCGCCAGGGTGAGCTCTCTATCGCCTGCCTGCCGGTTTTTTCCCAGTCACTGCTGCCGCCCGTCTGCCAGACCTTTTTGCAGCGCTACCCTGATGTCAGTCTGAACATTATTCCGCAGGAATCCCCGTTACTTGAAGAGTGGTTGTCGGCTCAGCGTTACGATCTGGGCATTACGGAAACGCAGCACGCCCCCGCCGGGACCGATCGCCAGGCGCTGCTGACCTGCGATGAAGTGTGCGTGTTACCGCAGCACCATCGCCTGGCGCAGCGCGCCTTGCTGACGCCGCAGGACTTCGCCGGTGAGAACTATGTCAGCCTGTCGCGCACGGACAGCTACCGCCAGCTGCTCGACGCACTGTTTCATGAGCAAGGTGTGACACGCAGGATGGTGATGGAAACCCACAGCGCGGCGTCCGTGTGCGCGATGGTGCAGGCCGGAGTGGGGATCTCAGTGGTGAATCCGCTGACGGCGCTGGATTACGCCGACAGCGGTGTGGTGATGCGCCCTTTTAGCGTCGCTGTGCCTTTTACCGTTAGCCTCGTCAGGCCGCAGCATCGGCCGGCATCCGCGCTGGTAGAGGCGTTTGTGAACCACCTGCAGCAACAGGTGGCCCGTTTTCCTGAGCAAATTGCGGACAGACTCGCTTAGGCATGCACCCGGGCCGCAGCACCGCCGGATTTGCGGAAGGTGATCAAGCAAACCATCAGTCCAACCGCCGCCAGCGCGGCGGCGGCAACAGGAACCGCGGTCAGTCCATAGCCGCGCGCAATCACCGCGCCGCCTACCCACGCGCCAAGCGCATTGCCAACGTTAAAGGCAGAAATATTCAGGGTGGAAACCAGATTAGGTGCCTCTTTACCGTGACGCACCACATTGATCTGCAGGCCGGGAACCGTGGCAAAGGTTGCCATTGCCCACAGGAACAAGGTGATCTCCGCCAGCCAGAGCGCGTGGCTGGTCCAGCTAAACAGCAGTGAGAACAGCGTAATCAGCGAAAAACTGCCTATCAGGCTCAGGGAGACTTTGCGGTCGGCCATTTTGCCCCCCAGAATATTGCCCACGGTCAGGCCCGCGCCAATCAGAAACAACGTCCAGCTCACGCCACGATCGCTGATGCCGGTAACCTGCAGCAGCAGCGGTGCTATGTAGCTAAACAGGGCAAACATGGCGGCAGCAAAACAGACCGTCATCAGTAATGACAGCCACAGTTTGCCGTTGGCCAGCGCGCTGATTTCGCTCGCCAGATCGACCGGCTTCTCATTCTTATTTCCCGGCAGGCTGGTGATTAAGGCAATGAAGGCCAGTACGCCGATAGCCGAAACGCCCCAGAATGTCGCACGCCAGCCAAACAGCTGACCAAACCAGGTTCCCAACGGCACGCCTAATACATTGGCCAGCGTCAGACCGGTAAACATCAACGCCACGGCAGAAGCCTGACGATCGGCGGAAACCAGACTGGCCGCGACCACCGATCCAATCCCAAAGAAAGCTCCGTGACAGAGGGCGGTAATCACCCGTGCCAGCATCAGCAGGTTATAGCTGTAGGCCAGAGCACACAGCAGATTGCCGATGATAAAAATTACCATCAACAGAATCAGCGTTTTTTTACGGGGCAACTTCGCCGTTAACAGCGCCATGATCGGTGCACCGATTGCTACGCCTAATGCATAGCCGCTAATTAACCAACCTGCGGACGGAATGGACACGCGCAAATCGTTTGCGACCTCCGGCAACAGGCCCATGATCACAAACTCAGTGGTTCCGATAGCGAACGCACTCAGCGCCAGTGCAAGCAATGCAACAGGCATAACACTCTCCCAAAAATGATAATTACAACGAGACGGATGACGCATGCATCCTGATAAACGAGCTATAATTTATGATCTATATCACACTACGTATTACAGCATAGCTACCTGTCATCTGATACTCACATAACAACAACAATCTATTGCGTGTATGGCAATAATTGACACACACATCAACCAGGCTTATTAAACATACAGTTAGCGAGGATGCCGCCGCGTAACGCACCGGACGATGATAAAGGTTGCCAGCGAAGTAGCCGTTTTTTTGCTAATACCGATTTTAGTTATCAATAAAGTATTAGCGTTGCCGATATAGCTCTTATGAATCGCCAGATGAAATGCAGTCCAACTGACGCGGAGAGAGAAAATGCAACGGCTTATCGTTTTGATGGTAATCAGTCTTACAGGCTGCTCAGTCGGCCATTATGAATACAGCAGAGAAGCAGAGAAGCGCGTGGATATGACCGTAACAGGCATTCCCACCGTGCTGGGGCTGGGCACGCTGGGCACGACTATTCCCCTTACCCCTGACTACAGCCTCACGGCCGCCCACGTCGCAAAATATTCGCTTTACCGCGTGAAAGCCTGGCATCCTGAGTGCGATCTCGCGGTCGTCTACCACAAGAACAGCGAAGCCAACCTGCCACCGTCCTTCCGTAACAGCCATATTGGCGACAAAGTGAATCTTTACGGCTACAGCTTCATCTCTGCAATGCCCGTGAGCTCTACCGGGAAAAACCTGGTGAACACCACGCTGGCAAATGACTGGAACAAAGCGAACTGCGTTGTCGTGGCCGCCAATGCGGGCGTGGTTAAGGGCATGTCAGGGGGCGCGGTTTATAATGCATCTGACGACACGCTGGCAGGCGTGATTGTGGGTTACAGCCAGCGCATCAACGACAACAAGAGCGGAAAAACGCTGTATAAAGATGTGGCGCTCTATGTGCCCTACTCACGCTTCCAGACCTGGCTGGATAATGCTGTGAAATCTTAAGGCTTTTCGTCCGGCAGTCCGGGATGTGTGCCCATCTGCTGTTGCGGTGGGTTAAGCCACTTGTCTTCGCGCGTGGCTTCGTAGTCGCGGTTTAGCGGATAGGTAATGCGGTTCTCCGCTTTGCTGACCTCGCCGATCACCAGAAAGCGCGCGTCGGCGTCGCTGTTATTGATAAAGGTGTGACAAATGCCGGTACCGGCCGGAAACGCCACGGCCTCTCCCGGTGACAGCGGATACAATTCGCCATTGATCCACGCGTGTGGATAACCTTCCAGCACGAAGATAAACTCCTCTTCCGCACTTTCCGCATGGGGATAAGACATGCGGCGTCCGGGCGGCAACCTTTCATGATGAATGCCCAGCCGGGTTAATCCAGACAGTTTCGCCAGTGGTGTACCAATGGACATCAGCTCATCGCTATCGGAATAATGTTCGTTGTCTTCGCCTTCCAGCGCTTGCCAGTGAAGAATACAGTCAGGACGTGGCTTCATAATGGTGGCTCCAGGTTGAGATGTTCAGCCTGGCAGAGGGGACGGGATTACTCAAGCGCACATGCCGTGGCGGGTTGCAGAGCAGAAATAAAAAAGGCCGGAATCACCCGGCCTTTAACCAGCATCTGATAATTACTTTGAGCCTGGGCGCAACGCCGGGAACAGAATTACGTCGCGGATGGTGTGGCTGTTGGTAAACAGCATGACCATGCGGTCAATACCAATGCCTAAGCCTGCCGTTGGCGGTAAACCATGTTCCAGGGCGGTGACATAATCCTCGTCGTAGAACATCGCTTCATCATCGCCCGCATCTTTCGCATTCACCTGCTGCAGGAAACGCTCAGCCTGATCCTGCGCATCGTTAAGCTCAGAGAAACCGTTGCCGATTTCACGTCCGCCAATAAAGAACTCAAAGCGATCGGTGATCTCAGGATTTTCGTCGTTGCGACGGGCCAGCGGCGACACTTCAGCCGGATACTCGGTAATGAAGGTTGGCTGAATCAGATGTGCTTCAGCGGTTTCTTCAAAAATTTCGGTCACTACGCGCCCTAAGCCCCAGCTTTTCTCGACTTTGATGCCAATGGTCTGAGCAATCGCCACCGCTTTGTCGAAATCGTCAAGATCGGCCAGATCGGTTTCCGGACGGTACTTCTTGATCGCTTCACGCATGGTGAGTTTTTCAAACGGCTTACCAAAATCGAATTCCTGCTCACCGTAAGGCACAACCGTGCTGCCCAGGATATCCTGCGCCAGCGTACGGAACAGGCTTTCGGTCAGTTCAATCAGATCTTTGTAATCCGCATAAGCCATATAGAGTTCCATCATGGTGAACTCTGGGTTGTGACGAGGCGAAATCCCCTCGTTGCGGAAGTTACGGTTGATCTCGAACACGCGATCGAAACCGCCCACCACCAGGCGTTTCAGATACAGCTCTGGCGCAATACGCAGATACATATCGATATCCAGCGCGTTGTGATGCGTGATAAACGGACGCGCTGAAGCACCGCCCGGGATCACCTGCATCATTGGCGTTTCCACTTCCATAAAATCGCGTCCAACCATGAACTGACGAATGCCGGCCATGATCTGTGAACGGATTTTGAAGGTGTTGCGTGATTCATCGTTGGCGATCAGATCAAGATAGCGCTGACGATAGCGCGTTTCCTGATCGGCCAGACCGTGAAATTTGTCTGGCAGCGGGCGCAGGGCTTTCGTTAACAAGCGCAGCTCTGAGCAGTGAATCGACAATTCGCCGGTTTTGGTTTTGAACAGCTTACCGCGTGCGCCGAGGATATCGCCCAGGTCCCACTTTTTGAATTGCTCGTTGTAGATACCTTCAGCCAGATCGTCACGTGCCACGTACAGCTGAATGCGGCCGCCCACGTCCTGCAGGGTAATGAAAGACGCCTTGCCCATGATACGGCGCGTCATCATACGGCCAGCCACGCTGACCTCAATGCCTAAGTCTTCCAGCTCTTCGTTACTCTTCTCGTCATAGCTGGCATGCAGCCGATCGGAGGTGGTATCACGACGAAAATCGTTAGGAAACGCCACGCCGTTTTCACGCAGCACGCTCAGCTTCTCGCGACGCGTTTTCAGTTCGTTATTTAACTCAAGTGCGACGTCAGCGCTCTGCGGTTGTTGTTCAGACATGTCGGTTCCTTATAGCCCTGCTTTTAAACTTGCTTCAATGAAACGGTCCAGATCGCCATCCAGCACCGCCTGCGTGTTGCGCGTTTCCACGCCGGTACGCAGATCTTTAATACGTGAGTCGTCCAGAACATAAGAACGGATCTGGCTGCCCCAGCCAATGTCAGACTTGTTGTCTTCCAGCATCTGCTTCTCGGCATTTTTTTTCTGCATTTCAAGCTCGTACAGCTTCGCCTTCATCTGCTTCATCGCCTGATCTTTGTTTTTGTGCTGAGAGCGATCGTTTTGACACTGGGTGACCGTACCGGTTGGAACGTGGGTAATACGCACCGCCGATTCCGTACGGTTAACGTGCTGACCACCTGCACCAGAGGCGCGGTACACGTCAATACGCAGGTCAGCCGGGTTGATGTCGATATCAATATCGTCATCCACTTCCGGATAGATAAAGGCTGAACTGAAGGAGGTATGGCGGCGACCACCGGAGTCAAATGGACTCTTACGTACCAGACGATGTACGCCGGTTTCGGTGCGGAGCCAGCCAAACGCGTAATCGCCAGACACGCGAATCGTCACCGACTTAATGCCCGCGACTTCACCTTCTGACTCTTCAATAATTTCTGTTTTGAACCCTTTGGCTTCTGCCCAACGCAGATACATGCGCATCAGCATGCTGGCCCAGTCCTGCGCTTCTGTTCCACCCGAACCGGCCTGCAGATCGATGTAACAGTCGGCGCTGTCGTACTCGCCAGAGAACATACGGCGGAACTCTAGCTCGCCGAGCTTGCCTTCCAGCGCGTCCAGCTCGGCGACCGCTTCGTTGAAGGTTTCTTCGTCATCGGCTTCTACCGCCAGATCAAGCAGCCCCTGCACATCTTCCAGCCCCTGGCTCATCTGATCGAACGTATCCACGATGGCTTCCAGGGAGGAGCGTTCTTTGCCCAGTGCCTGAGCGCGTTCAGGCTCGTTCCAGACGTCGGGCTGTTCCAGCTCGGCGTTTACTTCCTCAAGGCGTTCTTTCTTAGCATCGTAGTCAAAGATACCCCCGAAGAACGTCGCTGCGTTCGCTGAGGTCCTGAATACGGTATTTGACCGGGTTGATTTCAAACATGTGTTTAGCGTCTTTTTTACGTTCGATGGAATAAGAAATTTAACCTGCGAGTTTACCCGAAACCGACGACGGTTTGTAGCGTTGAGAAAATGCGCAGAGGTTAATCTTTCGTTGAGCCAGCTGGACTGGCTCTGCCGACGCGGGCGTGGCAAGGTTAAACTGGCAACGGCGGGAATGTGAGGCCCCGCCGTCACCGCTGGCTAACTGAGCGGCCAGAGATGTTCAATGATCAGCTGGACGGATCGATTGCCGCGATACTCATTGATATCAAGCCGATAGGCCAGTTCGACCTGGCGCACGCTGCTGTCAGGCCACAACGTGGTATCCACGTTGAACGCGATACCGTCGATCAGCGGTCCGCCCTCCAGAGGTTCAACCATGACCTTCAGGTGACGTTCACCAACGAGGCGCTGCTGCAGTAGCCTGAACCGGCCGTCGAAAGCGGGCTCAGGGAAAGACTGGCCCCATGGGCCGGCATCACGCAGCACTTCCGCCGTCTGAAGAGAAAATTCAGCGGGCTGCAGGGCACCGTCCGACCAGATGACGCCCTGCAACGCTTCGCCGGCCAGCCATTCGCCCACCAGGTCCGCAAAACGCTGACGAAACTCGTCGTAGCGGGCTTCTTCCAGCGACAGTCCGGCGGCCATCGCGTGACCACCAAACTTCTGCATCAGGCCAGGATGCAACGTATCAAGACGCTCCAGCGCATCGCGCAGATGCAGACCGGCAATCGATCGTCCCGATCCCTTCAGCATGCCATCACCGGCCGGTGCGAAGGCAATAACCGGGCGATGAAAACGCTCTTTCAGGCGGGAAGCCAGAATCCCGACCACGCCCTGATGCCACTCAGGATGATAAAAGGCCAGCCCCAGCGGCAAATCGGTTTGCTCGTTCTCCAGCTTTTGGCATAACGCCAGTGCCTCGCTCTGCATCCCCTGCTCAATCTCTTTGCGCATCTGGTTAAGCGCATCCAGTTCGCTGGCTAACATGCGCGACTGGCTGAGATCGTCGGTCAGTAACAGCGCCACGCCGACAGACATATCGTCCAGCCGACCGGCAGCGTTAAGCCGGGGCCCCAGGGCAAAACCCAGGTCGCTGGCGGCCAGCTGTCGGGCATCGCGGTTGGCGATTTCCAGCAGGGCCTTGATGCCCGGACGGCACTTTCCGGCCCGAATACGGCTCAGGCCCTGCCACACTAAAATGCGGTTGTTGGCATCCAGCGGCACCACATCTGCCACCGTGCCCAACGCCACCAGATCGAGCAGGTCGGCCAGATTGGGTTCCGACCGCGTGACGCCAAACCAGCCCTGAGTGCGCAAGTGGGCGCGCAGGGCCATCATCAGATAGAAAGCGACGCCCACGCCCGCCAGCGAACGAGAGGGGAAATGACAGTCAGGCAGGTTGGGATTAACGATAGCATCGGCGTCAGGCAGCGTTTCGCCCGGTAAGTGGTGGTCGGTCACCAACACCGCAATGCCGTGCTGATGCGCAAGCGCCACACCCGCATGGGACGAAATGCCGTTATCGACGGTCAGAATCATCTCTGCACCGCGCGCGCGGGCCTGCTCAACCACTTCCGGACTCAGGCCGTAGCCATCTTCGAAACGATTGGGCACCAGGTACTGTACGTTGCTGCATCCCATGCTGCGCAGCGCCAGCACCGTCAGAGCGGTACTGGTGGCACCGTCAGCGTCGAAATCCCCGACGACCATAATGCAGCGGCCATCCAGTAGCGCCTGATGAAGCAGGTTAACGGCCTTGTCTATGCCGCTCAGTGCACTGAAAGGGAGCAGGTTTTTCGCGCCCCTTTCGAGCTCGGCGGCGTTGGTGACGCCACGTTGCAGATAAAGCCGACGCAGGAGCGGCGGTAAATCTGCCGGTAGCCCCGGCAAATCGGCTACCGCTTCACGGCGACGTAACTCGACTTCGTGCTTTACCACGCCTTAACCACCACGCTTTTGATTATCCAGTACCTGCTTGAGCTCCTGTGGACTTTGATAGCCGGGGATCATCATGCCACTATCGGTCAGAATCGCCGGCGTGCCCTGGATACCAAACAGTACGCCAAGCTGGTACTGCTTGCCGATATCAATCGTGCAGGAGGCTGGCGCATCCATCTTCGGCACATCGCCTTTCATCGCCTCATCAAAGGCTTTGTTGCGATCGGCGCTGCACCACACGGCCTTCATGGCGCTGGCAACTTTGCCGTTCATGCCTTCACGTGGGAAAGCCAGATAGCGAACGGTGATGCCCAGCGCGTTGTAGTCAGCCATTTGTTCGTGCAGTTTGTGGCAGTAGCCACAGGTGATATCCGTAAACACTGTCACCACGTGCTGCTCTTTGGGCGCTTTATACACGATCATTTCCGGAACCAGCGCCTCAACTTTTTTATCCAGTAGCGCGTTCGTCACGTTGACCGGCTGAGCACCGCTGACATCGTAAAGCGGTCCCTGGATCATGTGTTTACCATCATCGGTAACATACAGCACGCCGCTTTCGGTGAGCACGGTTTTAAAACCCGGCAGCGGTGCAGGTTGGATCTCAGCCTGGTGCAAACCCAGTTTCTTCAGGGAAAGCTGAATGGCGCTGTCATCAGCGTGGGTCAAACCGGAAAAAGCGCTGGCCAGCAGCGCCAGCATGGCAACATGTTTGTTCATTGTTTTCCTTACTCTCCGCCAGCTATGCGCGCGGATGATGCTGTTGATGTAACAGTCGCAGACGTTCCGTGGCGACATGCGTATAAATCTGCGTCGTTGAGAGGTCGCTGTGCCCCAGTAACATCTGTACGACACGTAGGTCAGCCCCATGGTTCAGCAAATGCGTGGCGAAAGCATGGCGCAACACGTGGGGAGAAAGCTTTTCGCTATCAATGCCCGCCAGCAGGGCGTAATGCTTGATACGATGCCAGAAGGTTTGCCGCGTCATCTGCTGGGCACGGTTACTGGGAAAAAACACGTCCAGCGTCTGCCCATTGAGCAACCACGGCCGCCCGTGCTCCATATAGTATTCCAGCCAGTGAACCGCCTCTTCACCTAATGGCACCAGCCGCTCTTTATTGCCTTTACCGATCACGCGCACCACGCCCTGGCGCAGGCTGACGTCATTCAGGGTCAGTCCCACCAGTTCCGAAACCCGTAAGCCGGTGGCATATAACAATTCCAGCATGGCTTTATCGCGCAGTTCAAGCGGCACGTTGACATCGGGTGCCTGCAGCAGGCGATCCACCTGCGCCTCGCTCAGATCTTTTGGCAACCGCTGGGGCAGCTTGGGCGCGGCCAGCATCGCGCTGGGATCGTCAGTGCGCATCTTTTCGCGGTACAAATACTGAAACAGACGGCGCATGGCGCTGAGCAGGCGTGCAGAGCTGGAGGCTTTATAGCCGCCTTCCAGTCTCTCCGCGAGAAACTGTTGCAGATCGGGCGCGCTCAGGGTTGTCAGCGTTAAGCCGTGATGCGCCAGCCAGCCGGTGAGAGTTTGCAGATCCTGCCGATAGGAGGACAGGGTATTTTGCGCCAGATTGCGCTCGATCCACAGCGCATCAAGAAACTGTTCTGTCAGTTCACTATCTTGCACGTTTTCCCCACCGTTCAGTATGAAATCGTGCTCATTATGCCTGATTCAACCCTGCTTCTGATACAATTACGCCAAAGTCAGGATTAACAGAGCACTATCTGCATGAAAATAGGTCTTTTTTACGGTTCAAGTACCTGTTACACCGAAATCGTAGCGGAGAAAATTCGGGATTTTATTGGCGACGAGCTGGTGACGTTGCACAACGTGAAAGATGACGATCCGCGTCTGATGGAAGACTATGATCTGTTGATTTTGGGGATTCCCACCTGGGACTTTGGCGAGCTGCAGGAGGACTGGGAGGCTATCTGGCCCCAGTTGCCGACGCTCAATTTGCGCAACAAGATCGTGGCGCTGTACGGCATGGGCGACCAGATTGGCTACGGTGAGTGGTTTCTGGATGCTTTAGGCATGCTACATGAACTGCTCCAGCCGATGGGGGTGCAGTTTGTGGGCTATTGGCCGCTGGACGGCTATGACTTTACCAGCCCCAAACCGCTGAGTGCCGACGGCAAGCAATTTGTCGGACTGGCGCTGGATGACGTCAATCAGTTTGAAGCCACGGATGAGCGCGTTGAGCAGTGGTGCGAGCAGATTCTGACGGAAACCGCCGAGCGGCTTTAAGCCGCGCGCTAAAACGCAATCCTGAAATCCTGGAAGAGGACGCGCCGTCGATACGCCTGTATTTGGAAAGCCTGACCTGGAAAAGCGTGTTCTGAAATCGGCACGCTTTCTCGTGATGCGCTGTTCCGGGCACGCTATTTAGCGCCTTGCGGTTTCGCTGAAACAGCATGACCGCAAGGCGCGCCACGCCTCTGGCTGCATGTTGTCCTGCATCAGCCAGAGCCGTAAGATCTTGCCCTTGCGGTTTCGTGCGACCAGCAACACCGCGCCAGGCAACCAGTACAACGGCTGCTGCGTTTGCCAGTCTTCTCCCTGCCAGTGCCAGTCACGATTGCTGTCGCGCCGTAACCGTCCATGCCGTTGACGCAAGCGGCGATCCTGTTTCCATCCTTCCCACAGCACCACCACGACCAGCCCGGGCTTTATCATCCACTCTGCCGCAGGCAGTTCCATAATGCCAACGCCTGCTATCGTTACTGACAGCGTCAGTGCAAGGATCAGGCGTGCGCGCAAAGAGGGATGAAGTTTACATTGCCACCGGACCGCGTTCACGATTACGCTGCTGAATCAGCTTCACCATGCGTTTCAGCTCGGGATCGGCAGGCTCACCGTGGTTCATCATCCAGTTGAAAAGATCGGGATCGTCACTTTTCAGCAGTGCGATAAACACCTGCTTATCGGTATCATTTAACGTGTCATATTCGTACTTAAAGAACGGCATAATAGCGACATCCAGTTCCAGCATGCCACGACGGCAGGCCCATTGAACGCGCGATTTATTATGAATATCCATGCATTCGTTTCCACATTTCACATCGTGGCAGCTAGTGTACCCTGGATTACTGCTGGCTGCAGGTTCACAAACCGACCCTGTGCAACGCGCCGCAGACTCAGGCTTTTTTTACACATCGGCACGCGTTTTGTGCGCCCTCTTTAGTAAACAGGTTGCATTGCCAGTGTGCTCTTTTACCATTGAAGACATTGTTTCGGATGAACCTTCAGACTCAGGATTTATCGATGCCAACATTTACGCTTCCCCCACGCCAACCTGCGGCCTCATCACGTCTGCCGCTCACGTTAATGTCTCTGGATGCCTGGGCACTGGTTGCCGTGGTCGGCCCTGACAGCACGTCCTATTTACAAGGCCAGTTGACCCTGGATGTGGCGGCACTGGATGCCTCTCATCACCTGCCTGCCGCCCACTGTGACGCCAAGGGCAAGATGTGGAGCAACCTGCGCCTGTTTCATCGCGCTGAGGGTTATGCCTATTTAGTGCGTCGTGAGTTGCGAGACACTCAGCTGCCGGAGTTAAAAAAATACGCCGTATTTTCTAAAGTTACCCTGACCGCAGATGACGATGTCGCACTGCTGGGCGTGGCAGGTTTCCAGGCCCGTGCGGCGCTGGCCAATGTTTTTGACACGCTGCCTGACAGCACCACCCCGGTGGTACAGCAGGGCGACACCACGCTGCTGTGGTTTGCCCATCCAGCAGAACGCTTTCTGCTGGTCACGTCGCCCGCCCAGGCCGATGCCCTGAAGCAGACGCTGGCAGACGATGCGCAGTTCAATGACAGCACCCAGTGGCTGGCCCTGGACATCGAAGCCGGAATTCCGGTTATTGACGCAGCCACCAGCGCGCAGTTTATTCCCCAGGCCGCAAACATGCAGGCGCTGGACGCGATTAGCTTTAAAAAGGGCTGCTATACCGGCCAGGAGATGGTGGCCAGAGCCAAATACCGGGGCGCGAATAAACGGGCGCTCTACTGGCTGTCAGGACAAGCCAGCCACCTGCCCGCCGCCAACGATTCCCTGGAGCTGCAGATGGGCGAGCGCTGGCGTCGCACGGGCACCGTTCTTGCTGCGGTGCAACTGGACGACGGCGTCATCTGGGTGCAGGTGGTCATGAACAACGATCTGGAGCCGGACAGCGTATTACGGGTTGAAGGCGATGAAGGCGGTAAGCTGATGATTCAGCCCTTGCCTTACTCGCTGGAAGAAAGCTGAGTTCAGGGGCGGGACCACGTCCCGCCCTGTGACGTTACATAACGTAGAAGTAGATGGCGCAGAAATGGCAAACACAACCGCCTAAAACAAACGCGTGCCAGATAGCATGGTTAAACGGCACCCGACGCGCGACATAAAAAATCACGCCCAGGGAATAGATAATGCCCCCCGACGCCAGCAGCCAGATGCCCCCCGCCGACAGTTTCATCGCCAGCTGATAGACCACAATCAGCGACAGCCATCCCATGCAGAGATAAGTCACCAGCGACATTACCTTAAAGCGTTCGGCAATCGTCAGCTTAAAAATAATGCCCAACAGTGCCAGGCCCCATATTACCGCCATCAGCCCATAGGCGAGAGGCGACTGCAGACCGACCATCAGAAACGGCGTGTAGGTGCCAGCAATTAACAGGTAGATTGCGCAGTGATCCACTTTTTTCAGTACGCGCTTCGCACGTGGGTGGCTGACGGCGTGGTAAAGCGTTGAGGCCAGAAACAGCAGAATCATACTGCCGCCATAGAGGCTGGAGCTGACAATGGCGGTCAGCCCGGCATTCATGACCGATGCCTTATCGAGCAGCAGCATTAACCCTACAATGCCGAACAGACAACCCAGTCCATGACTAATACTGTTGGCAATTTCCTCTGCCAATGGATAACCCTGCGTCGGCAAACTTTTGTGACTCATAACATTCCTGCCTGAAAGTGATAACAACTGCAGATTTATCGTCCAACAGATTACCCAGAAAAACTTTCGGTGTACAAGTGTAAGCTTAAAATAATTATTGCGGTCACCTCCCCTTCGAATTCTGTTAAAATGCGGGCCAGTTAATTGCCGGGTGAGCTTTTCCATGTTCTCGCATCACGATCTTGCTACCCTGAACGATCTTGAAATGCAGGTTTATCAGTACATTATCAAACATCGTGACAGCGTCAGTTACATGACCATTCGCGAGCTGGCTGAACAGGCTGCGGTATCGACCACGACGGTATTACGCTTCTGTCGCAAGATGCAGTGTGAAGGATGGTCAGAATTCCGTATCCGACTGCGTCTGGCCAGGGAACAAACCGCGCCTGCGCTGCCTGTCTCCGGCATCGCAGATATGCTGAGTTTTTTTAAAAGCATCAATAATGATGAGTTTGAGCAGGTCATCCATCGGGCTGTGGGGATGATTAATCAGGCTGAGCGGGTGTTTTTTATTGGTGTCGGCACATCGGGCAGCCTGGGGAAATACGGGGCACGTTTTTTTTCGAACGTAGGCAAATTCAGCCACGCGATCGACGATCCCTATTATCCGATCAGTCCGAGTTTATATGAAAATGCCCTGGCCATTATTCTTTCTGTCTCCGGCGAAACGGAAGAGGTGCTGCGCATCGCCAGTCAGTTCAACCTGAATCAGTGTAAAATCATCGCCATTACGAATAGTGAAACCTGCTCGCTGGCCAAAATGAGCGACTTTACGGTGTCCTATCATGTACCGGTGATACGCATGCCCGACCAGAGCGATATTACGACCCAGGTGCCTGTCATGTATATTATCGAGTCACTGGGTCGGCAACTGGGTAAATAAAACAAGGCGTTTTTTAGCTGTAACAAATCCCTTTTTCGCGGTGGTGTTATAGCGTGACATTATTAAGTGCTTTGCTACACTCACCCCAATTTAATCCTCAGGGGAGAGTGCATAATGAGCTTACCAAAAACGTTTCTGTGGGGCGGCGCGGTCGCGGCTCATCAGGTAGAGGGCGGCTGGGATCAGGGCGGTAAGGGCATCAGTATTGCTGATGTACTGACCGGCGGCGCTCATGGCGTTGACCGCGTCATCACCGACGGCGTCCAGCCAGGAAAATTCTATCCAAATCATCAGGCTGTTGAATTTTATTCTCATTACAAACAGGATATCGCGCTGTTTGCTGAGATGGGATTTAAATGCTTCCGTACCTCAATTGCCTGGACCCGTATTTTCCCTAACGGCGATGAACCGCAACCCAATGAAGCCGGCCTGCAATTCTATGACGACCTGTTTGATGAATTGCTTAAATACGGTATTGAGCCGGTTATTACTCTCTCCCATTTTGAAATGCCCTATCACCTGGTAAAAGAATACGGTGGCTGGCACAATCGTAAGGTTGTCGATTTCTTTGTGCGCTTTAGTGAAGTTGTGCTGAAGCGTTATAAGAATAAAGTGAAATACTGGATGACCTTTAACGAAATTAACAACCAGCGTAACTGGCAATATCCGCTGTTTGGTTACTGCTGCTCAGGCGTTATTTTCACGGAACATGAAAAACCTGAACAGGCGATGTATCAGGTCATGCATCATCAGTTTGTTGCCAGCGCCAAAGTCGTGAAGCTGGGCCACGAGATCAACCCGGAGTTTAAGATTGGCTGCATGATCGCCATGGTGCCGGTTTACCCCTTCTCCTGCCATCCGGATGACGTCATGCTCGCTCAGGAAGCGATGCATCAACGCTATGTCTTTAGCGACGTGCAGATGCGCGGTTACTACCCGGCTTACGCCCTGAAAGAGTGGGCGCGCAAAGGCTATCATATCGACATGGAGCCTGAAGACGCTGAAACCCTGCGCAATGGCTGTGCCGATTATGTGGGCTTCAGTTATTACATGAGTACAGCCGTTCAGACCCGCGCCAGTGGCGTTGATGATCCTATTACCGGCTTCGAAGGCACGGTGAAAAATCCGCACGTTAAAGCCTCAGACTGGGGCTGGCAGATCGATCCTGTTGGTCTGCGGTATGTTCTTAATGATGTGTATGAACGCTATCAGAAACCCCTGTTTATTGTTGAAAACGGTTTTGGCGCCATCGACAAACCGAATGCGCAGGGCGTGATAGAGGATGATTACCGCATTGATTATCTGGCCGCGCATATTGAAGAGATGAAAAAAGCCGTCATTCATGACGGGGTGGATCTCATGGGGTACACGCCCTGGGGCTGTATCGACTGCGTGTCTTTCACTACCGGTCAGTACAACAAGCGTTACGGTTTTATTCACGTGAATAAAAACGATGACGGCAGCGGAGACTTCTCGCGCTCCAGGAAAAAGAGTTTTGCCTGGTATCAACAGGTCATCGCCAGCAATGGTGAAAAGCTGTAAGTCGTTTGCCGCAGCGCCCTGCTGCGGCATCATTCTAGCGCCCGCCGGCAGCATCGATAATGCTGCCCGTAATGTAAGAAGCGGCATCGCTGGCTAACCAGACAACGGCTTCTGCGATTTCTTCGGCATAGCCGCCGCGCCCCATTGGTATGCCGCTGGCCAGCCGGTCGACTCTACCCGGCTCGCCTCCGTCCGCATGCATCTCGGTGTAGATCATCCCCGGACGTACGCCATTGACCCGAATTCCCTGCTGGGCCACTTCCAGCGACAGGCCTTTGGTCATCGTGTCCATTGCGCCTTTCGATGCCGCATAGTCGACATATTCGTTTGGCGACCCCGTACGGGCAGCTGCAGACGAGACATTGACGATGCTGCCGCCCTGACCGCCATGATGGGTGCCCATGCGCCGGACGGCTTCACGACAGCAAAGAAATGCGCCAAGCACATTCGTGGCAAAAACCTGCTGAATACGTGAGGCATCCAGTTGCTCAAGGCGACATTGTTGGAACAGAATGCCGGCGTTATTCACCAGCAGCGTGAGCGGCAGATCTTCCTGATCCAGCCGTTGAAACAGCGACATCACCTGTGTTTCATCGCTGATATCGGCCTGAACGCTAAAGGCCTCACCGCCGTTACGTACAATCTCATCTACAACCTGATGGGCTTCACTGGCACGTGAACGAAAATTGACCGCCACCCGGTAGCCTCGGGATGCCAGTAAGAGGGACGTCGCGCGACCAATGCCGCGACTGCCGCCGGTAACGAGTGCGAGCTGCATACAAACCTCCATAAAAAAAGGGCCGAAAATCGGCCCTCATAACTCAACGCGTTAAGCTGACTTACGCATAATCGCTCATCGGGACACACGAACAGAACAGGTTACGATCGCCAAAGACATCGTCCAGGCGCTTCACCGTTGGCCAGTATTTATTGTGGCTGCCTGCAGGGAACACGGCCAGTTCACGGCTGTAGGAATGAGACCATTCTCCGATGACTTCCATTTGTGTATGAGGCGCGTTAACCAGCGGGTTATCCTCAAGTGACCACTCACCCGTTTCCACCCGGCCGATTTCCACGCGAATCGCCAGCATGGCATCAATAAAGCGGTCCAGTTCAATTTTGCCTTCTGATTCTGTCGGTTCGACCATGAGTGTTCCGGCGACCGGGAACGACATGGTGGGCGCATGGAAACCGTAGTCGATGAGGCGTTTCGCGATATCCAGTTCACTGATACCGGTTTGCTCTTTTAACGGACGAATATCAAGAATACATTCATGCGCTACGCGGCCGTCGCGCCCTGCATACAGGATGGGATAGGCCGATTTTAGCCGGCTGGCAATATAGTTAGCGTTAAGGATCGCGACCGAACTGGCCTGCTTCAGCCCTTCTGCCCCCATCATACGGATATACATCCAGCTGATAGGCAAAATAGACGCGCTGCCAAATGGCGCAGCGGAAACTGCGCCCTGCTGCGTCAGCATGCCGTCAATTTGTACAACGCTGTGGCCCGGCACAAACGGGGCCAGATGGGCTTTCACGCCGATCGGTCCCATTCCCGGCCCACCTCCGCCGTGCGGGATGCAGAAGGTTTTATGCAGGTTAAGGTGCGAAACGTCTGCGCCGATGTAGCCCGGGGTGGTAATGCCTACCTGCGCGTTCATGTTGGCGCCATCAAGATAAACCTGGCCGCCGAACTGATGCACAATCTGGCACACCTCGCGAATAGTTTCCTCGTAAACGCCGTGAGTAGACGGATAGGTCACCATAATGCATGACAGCTTATCGCCAGCCTGAGCCGCTTTTTCACGCAGGTCGCCCAGATCGATGTTGCCCTGCTTGTCACAGGCGACCACCACGACATCCATGCCCGCCATCTGAGCCGAAGCCGGATTAGTACCGTGCGCCGAGCTGGGGATCAGGCAGAGATGCCGTTCACCCTCACCGCGGCTTTCGTGATAACGACGAATCGCTAACAGACCGGCATATTCACCCTGCGCACCCGAGTTAGGCTGCATGCAGAGTGCATCGTAACCAGTCAGTTGAACCAGCCACTGTGAAAGCTGCCCAATCATTTGCAGGTAGCCGCCAGCCTGTTCAGCCGGGCAGAACGGGTGCAGTTCGGCAAATTCAGGCCAGGTGATGGGGATCATCTCGGCGGCGGCATTGAGTTTCATGGTGCAGGAACCCAACGGAATCATGGCCTGATTCAGCGCCAGATCTTTTTTCTCCAGGCTGTGCATATAGCGCATCATCTCAGTTTCGCTGTGATGACGGTTAAACACCGGATGCGTCAGAATCTCGCTTTCACGCTGCTGCGCGGCCGGAATGGACGGGTTGTCGGCCGTAACCAGGCTGTCGAGCCGATCGATATCCTGACCGTGCTCATCCCCCAGCAAAATAGCGAACAGCGTAGCAATGTCTTCACGGCGCGTGGTTTCATCCAGCGTGATACCGACTGCATTGAGAATGTCGCTACGCAGGTTCACACCGAAGCTCAGCGCACGGTTGAGTACACCCGCTTTATCCGCAACCTCTACCGTTAGTGTGTCAAACCAATGGCTATGACGCAGTTTAAGCCCGCCACGCTGCAGTCCGGCAGCCAGAATATCGGTAAAGCGGTGGATACGCGACGCAATACGTTTCAGCCCGACCGGCCCGTGGAACACGGCATACAGCCCGGCGATATTGGCCAGCAGCACCTGAGAAGTACAGATATTGGAGTTCGCTTTTTCGCGACGGATATGCTGCTCACGGGTTTGCATCGCCATGCGCAAGGCGGTGTTGCCTGCGGCATCGCGGGAAACGCCGATAATGCGGCCAGGCATTGAACGCTTATGTTCGTCGCGGCTGGCGAAGAAGGCAGCATGCGGGCCACCATAACCCATTGGCACACCAAAGCGTTGGGCCGAACCGAACACGATATCCGCGCCTTGTTTGCCCGGAGATGTCAGCAGCACCAGCGCCATAAAGTCGGCAGCGACGCTGACAACCACCTTGCGTGCTTTCAGCTCGCTAATCAGGTGGGTGTAGTCGTGTACTTCTCCCGTGGTGCCCACCTGCTGTAGCAGCACACCAAACAGGTTGTCGTGATCCAGTGCTTTGGCCGGGTTGTCGATAATCAGTTCAAAGCCAAAGGTTTCGGCACGGGTACGCACGACGTCCAGCGTTTGCGGATGAATATCGTCAGCGATAAAGAACCGGGTCGCGTTTTTCAGTTTGCTGATGCGTTTTGACATCGCCATTGCTTCTGCGGCGGCGGTCGCTTCATCCAGCAGAGAAGCGGAGGCAATGTCCATGCCGGTCAAATCGATCGTAACCTGCTGGAAGTTAAGCAGGGCTTCAAGCCGTCCCTGCGACACTTCTGGCTGATACGGCGTATACGCCGTGTACCAGCCGGGGTTCTCCAGCATATTTCGCAAAATCACCGGCGGCGTAATCACCGCGCTGTATCCCATGCCGATCCAGGATTTATAAAGCAGGTTTTGCCCGGCAATGGCCTTCAACTCAGCCAGCGCCTGTTGTTCAGTTGCGGCATCGCCCACCGCTGGCGGGCCTGGCAACTGAATATCGGCGGGAACGATAGAACCAATCAACGACGCCAGAGAGCTGGCACCGATCGCCTCCAGCATGACGGCCTGTTGTTCTGGCGACGGACCAATATGGCGCTCAATGAAGGCACCGTTGTATTCAAGCTGGCTGAGAGTCTGAGTCATGAGCTGTAAATCCTGAATCGGGCTGGGGAACAGAGAATGCAAGTCAGATATCTGCGGCCTCAGTTTGAGGCCGCACGACGATTACTCGTCAATGGAGGCTTTATAAGCATCCGCATCCAGCAGCGAGTCGATTTCTGACTCATCGCTGGCCTTAATCTGGAATAACCAGCCGCCGTCATAAGGCTCGCTGTTAACCTGTTCAGGGGAATCGTTAAGGGCGTCGTTGACGGCAACGATTTCACCGCTGATGGGCGCGTAAATGTCTGAAGCGGCTTTGACCGATTCCGCAACCGCGCACTCTTCTCCGGCAGAGAAAGTGGCACCGACCTCAGGCAGGTCAACAAACACCATATCGCCCAGCAACTCCTGCGCATGTTCGGTGATACCAACGGTATAGGTACCGTCCGCGTTTTTGCGCAGCCATTCGTGACTGTCGCGGTACTTCAACTCCACTGGCACATTGCTCATCGCCCTTTCTCCTGTAATTATGTTTTACTGCGCAACCGGTTTTCCGGCGCGAACGAAAATTGGTTTAGTGACTTTCACAGGCATTTCACGGTTACGGATCTCAACAATCGCGTTTTCCCCAATCCCTGCCGGCACGCGGGCCAGTGCAATGCTGTAACCCAACGTCGGTGAGAAGGAACCGCTGGTGATCACCCCCTGCTGCAACTGACCCTGCTGATCGGTAAAACGCACCGGCAACCCGTTACGCAGAACACCTTTTTCCGTGAGGATCAGCCCAACCAGTTTTTCAGTGCCCTTTTCTCGCTGGCTTTCCAGCGCTTCACGTCCGATAAAGTGGCGGTCGCCAGGTTCCCAGCTAATGGTCCAGCCCATATTGGCCGCCAGCGGCGATACGCTCTCGTCCATTTCCTGACCGTAAAGATTCATACCCGCTTCCAGACGCAAGGTGTCGCGCGCGCCCAGCCCGGCGGGTTTGACGCCCGCACTCAACAAACGCTGCCAGAATCCGACGGCATCGGCGGCAGGCAGCGCAATTTCATAGCCCGCTTCGCCGGTATAACCGGTTGTGGCAATGAACAGTTCACCGGCCTGCACGCCGAAGAACGGCTTCATGCCCTGTACAGCCTGACGCTGTGCGTCACTGAATAAGGTTTGGGCTTTTTGCTGCGCCTGCGGGCCCTGTACAGCAATGAGAGCGAGATCGTCGCGTTCTGTTAACGCGACGCCGTAACCCTGTGCATGCTCGCCGATCCAGGCCAGATCTTTTTCACGCGTCGCGGAGTTGACCACCAGACGAAAAAACGTCTCGTCCATAAAATAAACAATTAAATCGTCAATTACGCCAGCGGAAGCATTCAGCATGCCGGTATACAGGGCTTTGCCCGGCTGAGTCAGTTTGGCGACGTCGTTTGCCAGCAGGAAGCGCAAAAACTCGCGCGTGCGCTCACCTTTTAAATCCACAATGGTCATGTGCGAAACATCGAACATGCCCGCGTCGCTGCGCACGGCATGATGCTCATCCATCTGAGAGCCATAGTGCAACGGCATCATCCAACCGTGGAAATCCACCATCCGCGCGCCATTTGCCTGGTGCTGTTCAAACAAAGGTGTGTGCTGAGTCATAACTATCCTGTGCAGAAACGAGTGAGTTTGAAACCACGCGCCATGTAGCCGACGCAAACGTTCTCTTTGCCTTGACGTTACCACCGAATCAGGCGATTAACCATAAGCAAAGCGAGGTCGAAAGACGTGGCACAGCCTAACAAGGCTCCGGGTTAATCAGGATAAAAAACTATAATTTTGTGATTAACCACGCAATAAATACGCCATAGTGATTTATTCACAGCAAATTTATGCGCACAGTCCAGCAGGATGTTAAAAAAATAGCGGGTCGAAAACAGTCATGGATAAAAAAAAGTAATGCGAAACTTCACGCAAAATTAGAATAAATCAAACGATGCGCAGTCAGAGTGCAGCCCTGCATTTTTACGGTGCAGCGGAGGGTGAGCATAAAAAAAGCCAGCAATTATGCTGGCTTTTTGCGGGTGAGCGGCGTTACCGCAGCCATGCTGGCATATCATTCAGGCCCATAGCCTGACGCAGCATTACCGGCTTCACGCCCGGCAGGTTATCAGCCAGTTTCAGGCCAAGGTCGCGAAACAGCTTTTTGGCTGGATGATTGCCTGCAAACAGTTCACGAAAACCCTGCATTCCGGCAAGCATCATGGCAGCGCTGTGTTTGCGACTGCGCTCGTAGCGGCGCAGATAAAGGTGCTCGCCGATATCTTTGCCCTGCTGGTGCAGGCGGCGGATTTCGCCAATCAGCTCAGCAGCATCCATGAAACCCAGGTTGACGCCCTGTCCTGCCAGCGGATGAATGGTATGTGCCGCATCGCCCACCAGCGCCAGCCGGTGAGCGGCAAAGTTACGTGCATAGCGTGCCGTGAGCGGGAAACACTTGCGCTCGCCTTCCAGCTGGCACAGCCCCAGGCGCATATCGAACGCGACCGACAGTTGTTGATTAAACAGCGCCTCCGGCATGGTTTCGAGACGGCTGGCTTCCTGAGGAGAAAGAGACCAGACGATAGAACAGAGATGGGGATCCTGCATCGGCAGGAAAGCCAGAATGCCATCGCCGTGAAAAACCTGGCGCGCTACGCCGTCGTGTGGCAGCGCCGTGCGAATATTCCCGACCAGCGCATGATGATCGTAATCCCAGAACGTCAGGGGAATATCGGCTTTGTTACGCAACCAGGAGTTGGCCCCGTCCGCCGCCACCATCAGCCGCGCACTCATCATGCTGCCATCCTGCAGCGTAATAAAGGCTTCATTATCGCCAAAGGCCACCTGCTGCAGTTGGGAAGCAGGCAGCAGCGTAACATCACTGCACTGGCTGGCGCGCTGCCATAAGGCGCTGTGGATCACAGGGTTTTCGATGATGTGCCCAAGATGCGTCAGGCCCTGCTGCTCACCGTCAAATGCGATCGCACCGAAGCTGTCGCGATCCCAGACCTCCATTGCCTGATAAGGGCTGGCACGGAGCGACAGAATCGTTGACCAGACGTCCAGCTTCTGCAAAAGACGTTCACTGGCCGCGTTAATTGCGGATACGCGTACGGACGGCGATGCGCCTGCATCAAATTGCGGCCCGGCAGACTGCTCCAGCACGGCAATGCGTAATCCGCTCCCTTGCAGACCGCAGGCTACTGCCAGACCCACCATACCGCCACCGGCGACCACTACATCGTAAGTTTGCATCAGTGCCTCTCAGTTAACGCTTAACCCAGCCGAGCGTACGCTCGGCCAGAAGATTTCTCAGCCATGGCAGGTGATCCATTGCCAGCAGGCCAAGGTTGCGCCCGACGACCAGCGGCGCATGGCGGTTGGCAAACATACGCACCAGGCCATCAGTGATGCCCACGGTAATGGCCCGATCCTGCTGGCGACGTTGGCGGTAATGTTGCAGGACCGCATAGCTGCCGGGATCCTGCTGCTGTCGGTGCGCGGTTGCCAGGGTTTCTGCAAGCGACATCACGTCACGCAGGCCAAGATTGAACCCCTGACCGGCAATAGGATGCAGCGTCTGTGCCGCGTTACCAACCGTAACGACGCGATGGGAAACCACCGAATCGGCCTGCTGCAGCGCTAACGGATAAACGTCACGCTTACCGGTATGGATAAATTTGCCCAGTCGCCAGCCAAACGCGCGCTGAAGCTGGCTGAGAAACGCCTCGTCACTCCAGCTTTCGACCTGCGGGCGCTGATCCAGCGGATGGCACCACACCAGCGAGAGGCGATTATCTGACATTGGCAACAGCGCCAACGGGCCAAACTCGGTAAAGCGTTCAAAAGCCCGGCCCTGATGGGGAAGTTCACTGGTGACGTTGGCAATAAGCGCTAACTGCTGATAGGGCTCGGTGTGCCACTGCATGCCGCAGGCGGCCGCAACGGCTGAACGGGTGCCATCAGCGGCTACCAGCACGTCGCCTTCCAGCTGTTCATCATTATCAAGCGTGACCCGCACGCTTTCCTGGGTTCGGGCCACCTGAGTGACGCGCGCGGGACAGCGCAGTGTGACGCCGGGTGCCTGTTTTAACTGTGTGAACAGGCTTTGCCCTACGTCGAATAATTCAACCACCTGCCCCAGCGCGGGAATCGCATAATCGCTGGCGGCGAGTGACACGAAACCGGCATGGCCGCGATCGGATACGTGAATAGTGGTAATCGGTGTGGCACGGGGGGAAATCCGCTGCCAGAGATTGATATCAGCAAGCTGCTGGCAGGTTCCGGCAGACAGCGCAATCGCCCGGCCGTCATAGCCCGGATGCGCACGGCTGCCAGGCTCGCTGCTTTCAATCAGCGTCACGGGCAGTTTACCCTGTGTCAGGTGCGCGATGGCCAGCGCCAGTGTGGCGCCAGTCATTCCTCCACCGGCGATAAGAATGGTCATAACGCGCGTGCCGCCGCCATCAGCGCTTCAATTGCATCAGGATCTTTCACGACGCTGTCGGTGAGGTTCTCAATACCGGTTTCGGTAATCACAATGTCATCCTCGATGCGGATGCCGATACCGCGGTATTCCACAGGGACGTCAGCATCGGGCGCGATATACAACCCCGGTTCGACGGTGATAACCATGCCCGGCTCCAGGATACGATCGCGGCTTGGTGTGCCGTAGTGCCCCACATCGTGGACATCCAGACCCAACCAGTGGCCCAGACCATGCATAAAGAATTTACGATGGGCATCTTCAGCGATCAGCGTATCGACCTCGCCCTGCATTATCCCCAACTCAACCAGTCCAGTGACCATAATGCGCACGACGTCATCATTAACCTCGCGGATGCTAACGCCAGGGCGGAATCGGGACAGTGCCGTTTCCAGTGATTTGAGTACGATGTTGTACACCGCCCGCTGCGGCTGAGTGAATTTACCGTTAACCGGGAACGTCCGGGTAATGTCACCCGCATAGCCCTGCCATTCACATCCGGCATCGATAAGCACCAGATCACCGTCCTGCATCTCACACTCGTTTTCGGTGTAGTGCAGAATGCAGCCGTTTTCGCCGGAACCCACAATCGTGTTGTAAGACGGGAATCGCGCACCGTGGCGGTTAAATTCATGATGAATTTCCCCTTCCAGATGATATTCGTACAGTCCCGGACGGCAGGCCTGCATTGCGCGCGTATGCGCCAGCGCACTGATCTCACCCGCACGGCGCAGAATGGCAATCTCTTCCGGACTTTTGAACAGGCGCATCTCATGCACCCAGGGACGCCAGTCTGTCAGGCTGGCAGGCGCGCTGAGATTCTGGCGAAAACCCTGCCGCAGTTTATCCAGCGCACCGAACACCAGTTTATCTGCTTCAGCATATTGGCCCTGCGCGTGGTAAACCTCATCCAGGCCGTTCAGCAGCAGGTGGAGTTGTTCACCAATATCGTTCCAGGGCAGGGCCCGATCCACGCCGAGCTTAGCGGGCGCCGCATCCTGTCCCAGACGGCGGCCAAACCAGATTTCTGCAGTCAGGTCGCGAACACGATTAAACAGCACACTGTGATTGTGGTTCTCATCACTTTTGATCAGCACCAGTAACGCCTGAGGCTCATTGAACCCCGTGAAGTACCAGAAGTCGCTGTTCTGACGAAACGGATATTCGCTATCATTACTGCGCGTTACTTCAGGCGCGGCAAAAATTAACGCTGCGCTGCCCGGAACCATTTTCGCCAGCAGCGCCTGACGGCGCTGCTGAAAATTTTCCAGTGAAATCATGTCTGCACTCCCTGTTAAACTCAGATAGCTGGCTTAGTGTAGCGTTGGCTTTTGTACTTCTGGCGCAGTCGGTTGCGGACGAGTGAAAGTGTCGTGGCAAAGTAGTGCTGCAACACGAACGTACTCAATCACCTCTTCCAGCGACTGCTCTAATTCTTCCTGATCTTCGTCTTCGTCGTAGCCCAACTGAGCAATCGTGCGCAGATCGTCAATGGCCTCGCCCGTTTCACCGGTGACCTTATCCAGTTTAGGCTGGGTTACGCCCAGACCGAGTAAAAAATGGTTTACCCAGCCCGCCAGTGCATCAGCGCGATCAAACACCGTAATGTCATCATCGGCGGGCAGCATCAGTTGAAAAAGGAAGCCATCGTCCTCTAGCGCAGTCGCAATGCTTTCATGCAAAGACTGCAGTGGCAGGGACAGCGTCTGCGAAAAAGCCATGCCTTCGTTCGCAAGATCGTGGACCAGCGTTTTCCAACTGTTATCCGCGTTACCGCCACATAAGATGCCGCTGAGTAAGCCGTGCATTTCCGCAGGCGTTATGCCCACGCCATGCTGTGAGAGCGCCGCCGCCAGCGCGTTGTAATCGGGGGTTGCGTTCTGTGAAGACATCATTTTTCATCGTCGTTGGCTGTAAGAGTTCGTGGTATGCTACCACTAGCTGCCTCAAGGTTTCCAGAAAAGGGGTTGTATCTTATTTCTCAGGTCTATATAGTTGCCCGCCTCCCAGGCCATTGAAGGCTAAGGGGAATGGCGAGCCAGGTAATCAGTCAGGAAGGTGGCATGTCTGCACAACCGGTAGATTTACAAATTTTTGGTCGTTCTTTGAGAGTGAATTGTCCGCCTGAACAGCAAGATGCGCTGAACGCGGCAGCAGAAGATCTCAATCAACGGTTGCAAGATTTAAAAGTTCGCACTAGAGTCACAAATACAGAGCAACTGGTGTTCATTGCCGCGTTAAACATTTGCCATGAACTGGCACAAGAGAAAGGTAAGACGCGTGACTATGCTGCTAACATGGAACAACGAATCCGTATGTTACAGCAGACCATTGAACAGGCTTTAGTTGAGCAAGGTCGCATAACCGACCGCCAGGATGCGAAGTTCGAATAACACTTCATGGTCAGTGTGCTACACTAACGGTGAAGTCAATTTTCTCTGAGATGTTTGCAAGTGGGCCAGTCCCCTGAGCCGATATTTCATACCAACAGAATGTGACGCTCCGCAACCTGTGAGCATGCTCGGTCCGTCCGAGAAGCCTGATGGTTGCGACGGCATGTTCACCTTGAACCAAGGGTTCAAGGGTTACAGCCTACGGCGGCATCTCGGAGATCTCCTTTCTGGTCGTACTGCATTACCTCCCACCAGGCATGATATAATGCGTCGCTTAAGCGACTTTGTCTGGGGGACACCATGTCAGCACCCTCTTTAGTACTGCGTCAGGACATCCGTCAGCACGTTCGCCACCTACGTCGCGCTCTGAGCGCTGAGCAGCAACATGCGGCAGCCGAACAACTCGCCCAACATGCGATCAACTTTGCACCACTGGCCGATGCCAACAACGTGGCACTGTTTTTGTCTGTTGATGGCGAAATCAATACACGACCGCTTATCGCCAGGCTGTGGCAGCAAAACAAACGGGTTTACCTGCCGGTTCTGCACCCCTTCGCAGCGGGCCATCTGCTTTTTCTGCGCTATACGCCAGAAACACAGTTAATCCAAAATAAACTGCGCATTCCCGAACCCCCACTGGATATCCGCCATCTGATCACGCTGGATGAACTGGACGTAATGATGGTACCGCTGGTGGCGTTCGATCGCGCCGGACAGCGTTTAGGTATGGGGGGCGGCTTCTACGATCGCACCTTACAGAACTGGAAACAGCATGGGTTTTTACCGGTGGGCATCGCTCATGACTGTCAGAGGGTTGACGCGCTGCCTACAGCGGCGTGGGACATTCCTTTGCCGGCCGTGCTGACGCCATCAAAACTGTGGCTATGGGATGAATAAACCCGGGCATGCTTGTGTGCCCGGGTAGGTGACAGCGTGGGATCAATAAAGCAGGCGGGCGCGAATCGTTCCCGGAATCGCCTTCATCAGCTGCAGAGCTTTCTCTGCCAGTTCGTGCTCAGCATCAATGTCGATGACCACATAACCCATCATCGGAGAGGTTTGCAGGTACTGAGCGGCAATGTTGATGCCTTGTTCAGCGAAAATCTGGTTGATCGCGGTGAGAACGCCCGGACGGTTTTCGTGAATATGCAGCAGACGACTGGCGCTAATGCCGTGCATCGGCAATGACACTTCCGGGAAATTGACGGCGGACAGCGTTGAACCGTTATCCGAATATTTCGCCAGCTTGCCCGCGACTTCAATCCCGATATTCTCCTGCGCTTCTTCCGTCGATCCCCCGATGTGCGGCGTCAGGATAACGTTGTCGAATTCGCTCAGTGGGGAAACAAACGGATCGCTGTTGGTCGCCGGCTCTACAGGGAACACATCAATCGCAGCGCCACCAACCTGCTTGCTGGCCAGCGCTTCGCACAGTGCAGGAATATCTACCACGGTGCCGCGTGAGGCGTTTATCAGCAGGCCGCCAGGCTTCATCTGCGCCAGCTCATTGGCAGAAATCATATTTTGCGTAGAGGCGGTTTCCGGGACATGCAGGCTGACAACGTCACTCATATTTAGCAACTGCGTCAGGCTACGAACCTGTGATGCGTTGCCCAACGGCAGCTTGTTTTCGATGTCATAGAAGTAAACGTGCATGCCCAGACTTTCTGCCAGCACGCCCAGTTGCATACCGATATGGCCATAGCCAATGATACCCAGCTTTTTACCGCGCGCTTCAAAAGAGCCTTTGGCGATTTTATTCCAGATACCACGGTGCGCTTTGGCATTCGCTTCCGGAACACCGCGCAGCATCAGCAGCATCTCGCCAATAACCAGCTCGGCCACAGAACGCGTATTTGAGAAAGGTGCGTTAAAAACCGGGATACCGCGTTTCGCTGCGGCATTTAAATCAACCTGATTCGTTCCGATACAGAAACAGCCCACCGCTACCAGTTTTTCTGCAGCGGCAAAAATCTCTTCGGTCAGTTGGGAACGGGAACGGATACCGATAAAATGCGCATCGCGAGCGGAAGCTTTTAACGCCTCGGCATCCAGTGCGCCTTTGTGGAATTCAATATTGGTGTAACCTGCAGCACGAAGATTTTCCAGCGCGCTCTGATGGACACCTTCCACCAGCAGGAACTTAATTTTGTCTTTTTCCAGTGATACCTTTGCCATTTCCCAACCCTATTCAGAATTCAACGAGGACTGAACGCAGTCAGCCGTCTGTCAAAATATCAAAAAAATCGCCTGCGGCAATACAAACGATTGCCTGACCGCCAGCATGGCAGGGCTCAGAGGACGTACTTTGCCAGACAAAATCGTGGGTTGGCCGCATCGAGAAGAACGAACCCGCTGCCGATGACGGTTATGTGACATAAGTCACCAAATTTCAGCCTGGTGAGAAAAGTTTTTTTAAATCAAAAAAAGCGGGCGCCCTGTTGTGCGCCCGGTGCTTTATTTTTTGAGGGTTTTGACACCGTCAGGTCCGCCAATCAATGCGACATCTGCGCCACGCGTGGCGAAAAGCCCCACGGTGACGACGCCAGGCAGGGCATTAATCGTTTTTTCCAGCTCGATGGGATCGAGAATACGCAGGTTGTGCACATCAAGAATGATATTACCGTTGTCGGTCACCACATTCTGACGATATTCCGGCAAACCGCCCAGCTTCACCAGTTCACGCGCGACATAGCTTCGCGCCATCGGGATAACTTCAACCGGCAACGGGAAGCGTCCAAGCACGTCCACTTCTTTAGATGCGTCGGCGATACAGATAAACTTTTTGGCAACCGCCGCGACGATTTTCTCGCGCGTTAAGGCAGCACCGCCCCCTTTGATCATCTGCATTTGTGGGTTAATTTCATCGGCACCATCGACATAAATGGCCAGATCATCAATCTCGTTCAAATCAAACACCTGAATGCCCAGGCTTTTTAGCTTTTGCGTCGACGCTTCGGAACTGGATACGGCCCCCTCAATCTGATGTTTAATGCTGCCGAGCGCATCAATAAAGTGAGCGGCCGTAGAACCCGTACCGACGCCGACGACAGTACCGGGCTGCACATAATCCAGTGCGGCCCAACCAACAGCTTTTTTCAGTTCATCCTGGGTCATGATATGTTTAGAACCTGTGCGATAAGGAAATGCGCGTAGTATAAAGCAAGGCTTGCTGAAAATGCTCGGATGCATTGGGCGGATTTAATGCTTTGGAAGCCAGCCCACAAAAATATCGCTGACATTTCCGTTGGAATATTTGTGGCATAGTAACGTCCATCCTGAAGGAGAGAGAAAAATAATGAAACGCCCGGACTACAGAACGCTTCAGGCGCTGGACGCAGTGATACGTGAACGCGGATTTGAACGTGCCGCACAAAAACTTTGCATTACGCAGTCTGCCGTCTCGCAACGCATTAAACAGTTGGAAAATCTGTTTGGTCAGCCGTTATTAGTTCGTACGGTACCGCCTCGTCCCACTGAACAGGGGCAAAAGCTGCTCGCACTTCTGCACCAGGTTGAGTTACTGGAGGAAGAGTGGCTGGGCGATGAGAACAGCGGCACGACGCCGCTACTGCTGTCGCTGGCGGTCAACGCCGACAGTCTGGCAACGTGGCTGTTACCGGCATTAAAAGACGTACTGGCCGATTCGCCTGTGCGCCTGAACCTTCAGGTTGAGGATGAAACCCGCACTCAAGAGCGTCTGAGACGAGGCGAAGTGGTTGGCGCAGTCAGTATTCAACCGCAGCCGCTACCCAGCTGTCTGGTGGATCAACTGGGTGCGCTGGATTATTTGTTTGTGGCGTCAAAGGATTTTGCAGAGCGCTTTTTTCCCAATGGTGTAACGCGTTCCGCCCTGCTTAAAGCGCCAGCCGTGGCATTTGATCACCTGGATGATATGCATCAGGCCTTTTTGCAGCAGAATTTTGATTTATCACCGGGTAGCGTTCCCTGCCACATCGTCAACTCGTCCGAAGCTTTTGTGCAGATGGCCCGGCAGGGCTCGACCTGCTGTATGATCCCTCATCTGCAGATTGAACGCGAACTGGCGAGTGGCGAGCTAATCGATCTCACGCCGGGGCTGTATCAACGCCGGATGCTGTACTGGCACCGCTTTGCACCTGAAAGCCGCCTGATGCGTCGGGTAACGGATGCGCTGATTGCGCATGGCCATCGGGTGCTACGTCAGGATACGGCGGAATAATCGCCCTTTGCCGCAGCAAAATTTGGGCGTTGCGGTGAGAAGGTGCACTTGTGAAAGCGGCACGGCGTTAATGGCCGTCAGGGGCATTTTTTAGAAGGCAATACGCAGCGCTGAGCAGAGGGAATCAACCAGGATTTACCCGCAAGGATGCGGGTAAAAGGCGCAGCCGGCACAGGGATGTGCCGGCTGCGCCGGTCCGTCAGGTTGATGAGCGATGTGAAGGAACCGCATCAGCGGCGCGAGGACCGCCTGGCAAAAATTGCCCCTGATGGCTTAACCACAATACCAATAAAGGCTTACTGTGCCGTATTTGGTTTCATCTCAAAAACCACATCCACCTGGTCATCAAAGTTGATGCTTTGCTGATCGTAGGTTTCCTGTGCAGAAGTATCTGCCACAGCCGCGGCTTTAAACATGCGGTTCATTGGCATTGGCTGATAGTTTGCCACCTGATAACGAATGCTGTAGATCGGGCCCAGTTTGGCATTAAAACCTTCAGCCAGTTCAGCCGCCTGTTGGGTCGCATTTTTGATTGCGGCCTGACGTGCCTGCTGCTTGTAGCTTTCAGGATTAGCGACGCCCAGTTCAACGCTACGCACTTCATTCAGACCTGACTTCAGCGCACCATCAAGCAGATCGTTAAGTTTGTCCAGCTGACGTACGGTGACCTGAACCTGACGCACCGCACGGTAGCCTTTGAGCTGTGACTTACCGTCTTTGGTGTAATCATATTCTGGCTGCGTCGTCAGGTTCGCGGCTTCGATATCCTTTTTCTCAATACCGTTTTTTTGCAGGAAATCAAAATATTGCGCTACGCGGCTATCGACCTGCTTTTTTGCCTCTGCGGCATCTTTCGATGAGACATTCACCACAATTGACAGCGTCGCGATATCCGGGCGGGCATCTACAGTTGCCTTACCTGACGTAACAACATGGGGTCCGTTCGGCAGTTCGTCAGCCTGTACGCTCAAAGGCAATGCCCCTGCACTCATCATCGCGGCAAGCGCCAATGCTTTCAGTTTCATGAAAGTCCTCCTTGAAAAGGTCAGTTCGATGGCTCCCAGTACATGAAGCCCACAAGCGCATCATATTACGCGTTGTTTGGAGTGAAGATTATGGCAAAAGTTCGGCAGACTGGCCTCAATAACCCGTTTTCGTATAGCTTTTACTCAAAATCCCGTGATGACCTGCCGGGCAAGCTGAAACGCAATAAACCACATGACCGCACCGACCAGCAGGTTAATGATGCGTTGAGCGCGCGCCGTTTGCAGTAGAGGCGCAAGCCAGGCCGCCAGCAGCGCCAGACCGAAAAACCACAGCACCGAGGCGCTGATGGTCCCCAGCGCAAACCACTGTCGCGCAACCGTTCCGGGTAACTGCCCGCCCAGGCTTCCCAGCACAACAAAGGTATCAAGATAAACATGCGGATTCAGCCAGGTCACCGCCAACATCGTCGCGATAATTCGTTTTCTGCTCTGCGTTGCGTGGCTACCCGATGCCAGTTCAATGTTACGGCTAAATGCCGTGCGTAAGGCGCCCCAACCGAACCAGAGCAAAAAGGCAACCCCGGCACAAGTAATCAGCATCAGCAGTAAGGGAGACTGATTCAGGAGCGCACTGCCGCCAAAAATGCCCGCACAGATCAATGCGATATCGCTTAACGCACAAAGCGCCGCAGTCATCAAATGATACTGGCGCTTTACCCCTTGGTTCAGCACGAAGGCGTTTTGTGGGCCTAACGGCAGGATAAGCGCCGCCCCAAGAGCAAGCCCTTGAAAGTAAATGGTTAACACTGGATGACATTCCTTACATCGGTGAGATGCAGGGATTATAAAGAGCGAGTCAGATTAGCGGAAATTGAAAAAATTAATCTGCTATTAACAAAATTAATGGGCGACCGCTGCCGCCCATTAACATTACTGCGTTGCGGTCGTCTCGCTTTCAGGTTGTTGAACCTGGTGCAGGTGCACATCCATTTGTGGATAAGGGATGCCAATACCTTTGCTGTCCAGCGCACGTTTAAAGTTTTTCAGTAAGTCCCAGTAAACGTCCTGCAGATCGCTGCTGTTACTCCAGCAACGCACCACGAAGTTAAGCGATGACGCCCCTAATTCATTCAGGCCAATCTGGATGCCACGTTCTTTAAGTACGCGCTGATCGGCCTCAACGACGCCGCGCAACAGGGCAATCACCTCATCCACATCGGCTTCGTAGGCAACGCCGATAATGAATTCATTCCGGCGCACTGGCTCGCGCGAGAAGTTGATGATATTGCCACTGATGATTTTACCATTTGGCACCACAACGATTTTGCCATCGGCAGATTTCAGGGTGGTCGAGAAAATTTGCACATTGAGCACGGTGCCCATTACGCCGCCCAAATCGACAAACTCACCGGTGCGGAAAGGACGGAAGGTGACCAGGAGGACGCCAGCCGCCAGATTGGAGAGCGAGCCTTGCAGGGCTAAACCTACTGCCAGACCGGCGGCACCCAGCACGGCGATAACCGATGCCGTCTGCACGCCGACACGACCCAGCGCAGCAATGACCGTGAAGGCGATAACGCCATAGCGCACCAGGGCGGAAAGGAAATCGGCTACGGTGGCGTCAATATGGCGCGCGAGCAGCAGGCGATTAACCGTGTTAGAAATCACCCTGGCGATGATCATGCCAACAATGATAATGGCAATTGCCGCAACGATATTGACGGCATAACTCAGAATCAGCGCCTGGTTGTGTACCAGCCAGCCACCGGCACTGTTAATGCCATTAACAACATTCAAGTCTTCCATTTGTAAGCCCTGTCGATGGATCCCCTGTGGGGAAAGACAAAAAACTGCCAGATGTAATCCGACACCCAATGGTTAAGGGTAATCAATTATTTAGCCAGACGCCAAACTGAGTGATACGGGAAGGCGGTTTTGCACACTTACGCATCAGCACGCCGGCCTCCGCGCACGATGTTTGTTCAGGGCACATGGCTGAGTATATTAATCAGCCTGCCAAACGGATCACGGACATAAAAACGACGCACGCCCCACGCTTCTTCTGTAAGCGCATAGTCGACCGGCAGCCTCGCAGCGACAACGCGTTGATACACCTCATCAAGATTATCAACCTCAATGGATAAATCCGGAACAGCTGTGCCGGCGCCGCCTTCCCGCGCAATACTGACCTGCGGCACCATCGTGTTATCCGCGGCCCAGGTCATGATCCATCCGTGATCCATCGCCAGTTTCAGATCGAGAATGTCACCGTAGAAGCGTTCTGCTTCTTCCATATTTCCGGCCCGAATATTCGCCACAATGCGTTTGACGGCCATACGATTGCCCTCACCTGTTAAGCCACACACAGGATACAGCGCGCGCTGCAGTGAGGTTGTGACAGCACGTCAGAATGTGTCGCCCGACAAAAAGAAATGAAACTGAGCGTGAGCAGAAAGGATAAAAAAAAGTCCCGATCGGACGATCGGGACTGAGTCGTTCGTCTGCCGTTCTCTCGAACTCAGACGCCAGCAGCGTGATGCTTACAGAACGTCAACGGCGTTGAGTTCTTTGAACGCCTGCTCCAGACGCACCACCATGGATGCCTGGGCAGAGCGCAGCCATACACGTGGGTCATAGTATTTCTTGTTAGGCTTGTCTGCGCCTTCTGGGTTACCCAGCTGCGCCTGAAGATAGCCTTCGTTCTTTTTGTAGTACTGCAGGATGCCGTCCCAGGTTGCCCATTGGGTATCGGTATCGATATTCATCTTGATCACGCCGTAGCTGATAGACTCTTCGATTTCTGCAGCAGATGAACCTGAACCACCGTGGAATACGAAATCCAGCGCGTTGTGCGGCAGACCGTGTTTTTCACAGACATATTTCTGTGAATCACGCAGAATGGTTGGGGTCAGTTTAACGTTGCCTGGCTTGTAAACGCCGTGCACGTTACCGAAAGAGGCCGCAATGGTGAAGCGCGGGCTGATCGCATTCAGTTTTTCGTACGCGTAGTTTACGTCTTCTGGCTGAGTGTAAAGCGCTGAAGCATCCATATGGCTGTTATCTACGCCATCTTCTTCACCACCGGTGCAGCCCAGCTCGATTTCCAGGGTCATGTCGATTTTCGCCATGCGCGCCAGGTATTTGCTGCTGATTTCGATGTTTTCTTCCAGTGACTCTTCGGACAAGTCGATCATGTGAGAAGAGAACAGCGGCTTACCGGTTTTCTTGAAGTGCTCTTCGCCCGCGTCCAGCAGACCGTCGATCCACGGCAGCAGTTTCTTGGCGCAGTGGTCGGTATGCAGGATAACCGGCACGCCGTACTGCTCAGCCATCAGATGCACGTGGTGTGCGCCAGAGATGGCACCGAAAATCGCTGCGCCCTGTGGCTTGTCTGTTTTAAAACCTTTACCGGCGATGAATGCAGCACCACCGTTGGAGAACTGTACGATAACCGGCGCTTTTACTTTCGCCGCGGCTTCCAGTACAGCGTTAATGGAGTCGGTGCCGACACAGTTGACCGCAGGCAGAGCGAATTTGTTCTCTTTCGCTACTTTGAAGATCTTCTGAACGTCATCACCAGTGACAACGCCGGGTTTTACGAAATCAAAAATTTTAGACATGATTGTGTCCTGTTTCGTGACCGGTTATCCCCGATACGGGGACAGCGATTTAAACGCCCGGTTTCGGGCGAGTTTTCAGGCGATGCCGTAGGGCACCGCCCCCAAAGGATTACTGCTTCGCACGCTCTTCCAGCATGGCTACGGCAGGCAGTTTTTTGCCTTCCACGAACTCCAGGAAGGCACCGCCGCCGGTAGAGATGTAGGAGATTTTGTCTTCGATACCGAACAGGTCGATAGCCGCCAGCGTATCACCGCCGCCCGCCACTGAGAATGCTTCGCTGTCTGCAATGGCGTTAGCCACAATCTCGGTGCCTTTGCGGAAGTTCGGGAATTCAAACACGCCCACCGGGCCGTTCCACAGAATGGTTTTGGCATTCTTCAGGATGGTCGCCATGGCCTGAGCGGTTTCATCACCGAAGTCCATAATCTCTTCGTTATCTGCGACTTCCGAAACCTTTTTCACGGTTGCCGGGGCAGTTTCAGAGAATTCCGTGCCAACACGTGAATCGGTTGGAACAGGAATGCCGTACTGATCGCGCAGGCCTTTGGCCGCGTCAACGAAGTCTGGCTCATACAGCGATTTGCCCACGTTGTTGTCGATAGCGACAAAGGTGTTGGCGATGCCGCCGCCGACAATCACGGTATCGGCAATCTTCACCAGCGACTGCAGCACGTCAAATTTGGTTGAAACCTTAGAACCACCGACCACAGCCACCAGCGGGCGCTCAGGGTTCTTCATCACTTTACCCAGCGCTTCCAGCTCAGCTGACAGCAGCGGGCCAGCACAGGCGACAGGGGCAAATTTGCCAACGCCATGCGTGGATGCCTGGGCGCGGTGCGCGGTACCAAAAGCATCCATAACAAAGACGTCGCACAGCGCAGCGTATTTCTTAGACAGCGCTTCGTCGTCTTTCTTTTCGCCTTTATTGAAGCGAACGTTTTCCAGTACGACCAGTTCGCCCGCGCCGATATCGACGCCGTCGAGGTAGTCTTTCGCCAGGGTAACCTGAGTACCGTTAAGTTTCTCTTTCAGGTAGTTCACTACTGGCAGCAGTGAGAATTCTTCGTTGTATTCACCTTCGGTCGGACGACCCAGGTGAGAGGTAACCATCACTTTGGCGCCCTGTTTCAACGCCGCTTCGATAGTTGGCAGTGAAGCACGAATACGTGCATCTGACGTCACTTTCCCTTCTTTCACTGGTACGTTGAGATCGGCGCGAATTAAAACGCGTTTGCCAGCAAGATCCAGATCGGTCATCTTAATTACGGACATGGTGAACCCTCTCGTTGATTCTCATAAGTTTTGCCAGACGCAAACCGCGTCTTACCTGAAACCGCTTGCGGCCATCGCTAACGTTGTGTCGAGCATTCGGTTAGCAAAGCCCCATTCGTTGTCACACCAGACCAGGGTTTTGATCAGATGCTGACCGCTGACCCGCGTTTGTGTACCGTCCACAATGGCACTGTGCGGATCATGGTTGAAATCTACTGAGACTAACGGCAATTCTGTATAGTCAACTATACCACGAAATGCCCCTTCTGCCGCGCTTTGCAACAAGGCGTTAACCTCACAGGCCCGAACGGGCTGGCGCACGGAAACGCTGAGATCAATGGCCGTCACGTTGATCGTCGGTACGCGAACCGCGATGGCTTCGAAGCGATCGTTAAATTTCGGAAAAATACGCGCAATGCCTGCCGCCAACCGGGTATCCACCGGGATGATAGACTGACTGGCCGCACGCGTACGGCGCAGATCGCTGTGGTAGGCGTCAATCACCTGCTGATCGTGCATCGCCGAATGGATAGTCGTTACCGTCCCCGACTCGATACCAAAAGCGTCATCCAGTAGCTTGATCACCGGAATAATGCAGTTAGTGGTACAGGATGCATTAGAGACAATACAGTCCGTTTGTTTCAGTTCCTGCTCGTTAACGCCGTACACCACGGTTGCATCAAGATCGTTCCCCCCTGGATGGGAAAACAGCACTTTCTTCGCTCCTGCACGCAGATGGGCTTCGCCGTCATCACGGGAACCGTAAACGCCTGTGCAGTCCAGCACCACGTCAACGTTAAGCTCGCCCCAAGGCAGTTCGTCCAGTCCGGCACGATGCAGAATACGGATAATATCGTCTCCGACCCACAGCTGATCACGCTCCTGACGCACATCCAGCGCGAAACGCCCATGACTGGTATCGTACTTTAGCAGGTGCGCCATGCCCGCAGCCTCAGCCAGTTCGTTAACTGCCACCACTGTGATCTCCGCGCGGCGCCCCGTTTCATACAGTGCACGCAACACGTTGCGCCCAATGCGACCAAAGCCGTTTATCGCTACCCGAATGGTCATCTTTCTCCTGCCAAACCAGACTGAAAAAAAGGTGCAGATAGCCTGAGCGTTTCACTGCATTTTGTACAGGAGATTCTTAGCCCGACCGCTGGCAAAGCAGCCTAAACTGAAACGGTTCAGCTAGGATAATAGAAGGACGGAATAACGGGAATGATTGCGATCAAGCGGGCTGCGTATTTTTGGATCTACATCACAAAATTACGCAAAAAATCGCTATTACTACAGGAATAATTTTGTCGATAAGGGGGCAAACTGGGCCCCCTTTCATCTGGGTTCAGGCGAGCCTTCACTCGCCTGCGCCCTTCTGTCAGGCCAGCAACGCTTTTGCTTTCGCTACTACGTTGTCTACCGTGAAGCCGAAGACTTCAAACAGCTTCTCAGCAGGCGCTGACTCACCAAAGGTGGTCATGCCGACGATAGCGCCGTTCAGGCCGGTATATTTGAACCAATAGTCTGCAATACCCGCTTCAATAGCAACGCGAGCGGCAACGGCCTTCGGCAGGACAGATTCACGATACTCTGCAGACTGCTTGTCGAACGCATCCGTTGATGGCATGGAAACCACGCGAACCTTACGGCCTTCATCGGTCAGTTTCTGATACGCAGCCACAGCCAGTTCAACTTCTGAACCGGTGGCGATCAGAATCAGCTCTGGCGTGCCCGCGCTGTCTTTCAGCACATAACCGCCGCGGGCCACGTTTGCCAGCTGCTCTGCGGTACGATCCTGCTGCGCCAGATTCTGACGAGAGAAGATCAGTGCGCTTGGACCATCTTTACGCTCAATCGCATATTTCCAGGCCACTGCTGATTCCACCTGATCACACGGACGCCACAGGCTCATGTTTGGTGTGGTACGCAGGCTCGCCATCTGCTCTACCGGCTGGTGCGTCGGGCCATCTTCGCCCAGGCCAATTGAGTCGTGGGTATAAACCATAATCTGACGGATTTTCATCAGCGCGGCCATACGGGCGGCGTTACGTGCATACTCAACAAACATCAGGAAGGTCGCGGTATAAGGCAGGAAGCCGCCATGCAGCGCCAGACCGTTGGCAATCGCGGTCATACCGAATTCACGCACGCCGTAGTGAATATAGTTGCCGGCAGCGTCTTCATTGATGGGCTTAGAGCCAGACCAGATGGTGAGGTTACTGGGTGCCAGATCAGCCGAACCGCCCAGATATTCTGGCAGGATTTTACCAAAGGCTTCGATCGCATTTTGTGAGGCTTTACGGCTGGCGATTTTCGCCGGATTAGCCTGTAACTGCTCGATAAACTTCTGCGATTCCTGCTGCCAGTTAGCCGGCAGTTCGTTGCTCATGCGGCGCGTAAATTCTGCAGCCAGCTCTGGGAAGGCACTGGCATAGGCCGCGAATTTCGTGTTCCAAGCATCCTCTTTCGCCTTGCCTACTTCCTTAGCATCCCACTCAGCATAAATGTCTGAAGGAATAACGAAAGGCGGATAGTCCCAGCCTAACTGTTTGCGGGTGAGCGCAATCTCGTCATCGCCCAGCGGTGCGCCGTGTGAGTCGTGGGTCCCCGCTTTATTCGGTGAACCAAAACCGATCACAGTTTTGCACATCAACAATGACGGCTTGTCGCTCACCGCTTTCGCTTCTTCAATGGCTTTCGCGATGGCGTCGGCATCGTGACCGTCAACGCCGCGCACCACATGCCAGCCGTACGCTTCGAAGCGCTTCGCGGTGTCATCGGTGAACCAGCCGTCAACATGACCATCGATGGAGATACCATTGTCATCATAGAATGCCACCAGCTTGCCCAGCTTCAGCGTACCCGCCAGCGAGCACACTTCGTGTGAGATGCCTTCCATCATGCAGCCGTCGCCCATAAAGACCCAGGTATTATGATCTACGATCTCATGGCCCGGACGGTTGAACTGTGCTGCCAGCGTGCGCTCCGCAATGGCAAAACCTACGGCGTTAGCGATGCCCTGCCCCAGCGGACCGGTCGTGGTTTCCACGCCCACGGTATAGCCATATTCAGGGTGCCCCGGCGTTTTAGAATGCAACTGACGGAAGTTTTCCAGCTCGCTAATCGGTAAATCGTAGCCGGTAAGGTGCAGCAGGCTGTAAATCAGCATCGAACCGTGACCATTGGACAGAACAAAACGGTCGCGATCGGCCCAGTGTGGGTTGGTTGGGTTATGATTGAGATAGCCGCGCCACAAGACTTCGGCGATATCCGCCATGCCCATCGGGGCACCCGGATGTCCCGATTTAGCTTTTTGCACTGCGTCCATACTTAACGCGCGAATGGCGTTGGCAAGATCTTTACGAGAGGGCATCTTCTACTCCAGTTCGGATTAATGATTTGCGCCTTAACCTGTTGTAATTAATCAGCTATCGGGCAAAGCACGGGGAAAAGTTTCACCACAATGTACATGAAAAACGGGGCAAAAGTAATGTCGTAAAACGCTAAATGTTCCCGCTTCGTCTGGCTTTTCCAGTCATGTCTGCTAGCAAAAAGGTTTATCACGAACTATAACCTGTTGGTTAAATCACCTTGTACGGATTCAGGTGTTTGTTTTTTATCTTGTTACTTATGGGACGACAGAATGAAAATTCATAAAACGGCACTGGCTCTGGGCCTGGTTGCGCTGCTTAGCGGCTGTGAGGGTGTAAATAGTAATGGTCTGCTGCAATCCGGCGCACAGGCATTTCAGGCTTACACGTTGAGCGATGCTCAGGTTAAGCAGCTTAGCGATCAGTCCTGCGCCCAAATGGACAAAGAAAATCAGGTCGCGCCAGCTGACAGCGAGTACCAGCAACGGCTGAATAAAATCGCTGCGGCACTGGGCGACAACATCAATGGTATCCCGGCTAACTACAAGGTTTACCAGACCAAAGACGTTAACGCCTGGGCAATGGCCAATGGCTGCATCCGCGTTTACAGCGGACTGATGGATATGATGACCGACAATGAAGTCGAGGCGGTACTGGGCCATGAAATGGGCCACGTTGCGCTGGGTCATACGCGCAAAGCGATGCAGGTCGCCTTCACCACAACGGCAGCACGCACCGCGGCGGCATCGGCTGGCGGTATTATTGGTTCGCTGTCACAGTCGCAGTTGGGTGATATGGGTGAAAAATTAGTGAATGCCCAGTTCTCGCAGACGCAGGAGACTCAGGCTGATGACTACTCATACAACCTGCTGAAAAAGCGCGGTATTGATCCGGTCGGGCTGGCAACCAGCTTTGAAAAACTGGCAAAACTGGAACAGGGCCGTCAAAGCTCAATGTTTGACTCGCATCCTGACTCCGAAGCGCGTGCGCAGCATATTCGCGATCGCATCGCCGCAGACGGCAAGTAAGTCAGAATCAGAGGGATAACCCTGAAGTTATCCCTCTGTCGCATCAGCCTTTATTCGCTGCCTGAACGTGCAACATGTCCAGCGCCAGCGTAGCGGCGGCAAGTGCCGTCAGATCGGCGTGATCGTAACCCGGCGCGACTTCCACCAGATCCATCCCCACGATATTCATGCCCTGTAAACCACGAATCAGTTTAGTGGCTTTATCTGTGGTTAAACCGCCAATGACCGGCGTACCGGTGCCCGGCGCATGCGCAGGATCCAGACAGTCGATATCAAATGTCAGATAAACCGGCAGGTCGCCGACGGTGCGCTTAATTTCCGCCAGAAGATCGTCCACGCTGCGGTCGTTAACCTGAGCAGCATCCAGCACGTTAAAGCCCAGGCTTTTGTCGAATTCGGTACGAATACCGATTTGCACCGAGTGCTGAGGATCGATGAGCCCCTCTTTCGGTGCGGTAAAGAACATGGTGCCATGGTCAAACGTTGGACCATTAGAGTAGGTATCGGTATGGGCGTCAAAGTGTACCAGCGCCATTTTACCAAAGTGCTTCGCATGCGCGCGCAGCAGGGGAAGCGTGACGTAGTGATCGCCACCGAAGGTCATCATGCGTTTGCCGTTCGCCAGCAGTTTCTCTGCGTGGGCCTGCAGCTTGTCAGACAGATCCTGTGAATCACCAAAGGCGTAAACCAGATCGCCGCAGTCCACCACGTTCAGGCGCTGACGCAGGTCAAACTCCCACGGCCAGCGGCAGCCTTCCCAGGCGAGATTGGTCGAAATCTGGCGGATAGCGCCAGGGCCAAGACGGCTGCCCGGACGGCCTGAGGTCGCGGCGTCAAAGGGCACCCCGGTGATCACCCACTCTGCGTCGCTGTCGTAAGGCTGGAAATTAACCGGAAAACGCATAAAACCAAAGGCGTTAGAAACCAGTGAATTGTCGTACTGATTGCCGAGGGTATTGTACATAAGTCGTCCTCTGTCTGTGCATGAGGCGGGCCTGGAGCGCGCACCATGAAGGTTGAGATAAAAAAAATCCCCTCCGCGTCGTTAGGCCCGACGAGGAAGGGATGGGTTGCTACCGATTATCAACAATGTCCCGACCCGCTGCAAGCGCTTCGCGGGGCTTTATTCGTCTTCTAAATAGGTGTAGCCATACAGACCGCTTTCGAACTCCTGCAGGAACTGCTCACGCAGTTCGTCATCTAGTTCAGAGGTCTGAATCTGCTTACGGAACAGCGTCATCAGTTCGTTCGGATCGAGCTGAACATACTGCAGCATGTCGGCCACGGTATCGCCCTCATCCGACAGTTGAACCTCCACCTCGCCATTCTGGAAGGCAAACACGTCAACCGCTTCGGTGTCACCAAACAGGTTATGCATGTTACCCAGGATTTCCTGATAGGCGCCGACCATAAAGAAGCCAAGCATCGGTGGGTTGTCCACGTCGTACTCCGGCATCGGCATGGTTGTGGCAATACCGTCACCATCAACATAGTGATCGATGGTACCGTCAGAGTCACAGGTGATGTCCAGCAGCACGGCACGACGTTCCGGTTTTTTATTCAGGCCTTCCAGCGGCAGCACAGGGAACAGCTGATCGATGCCCCATGCATCCGGCATGGACTGGAACAGCGAGAAGTTAACGTAGATCTTGTCCGCCATGCGCTCCTGCAACTCGTCGATGATCGGACGGTGCGCGCGGTTGCTGGGATCAAGATGCTGCTGAATGTAGTGACAGATGCTCAGATAAAGCTGTTCTGCCCAGGCGCGCTGTTTCAGGCTGTAGGTACCGGATGAGTAGCCTGTATGGATATCAAACAGGTCCATCTGGCTGTCGTGTAGCCATTCACGCAGCGAACGACGCGTGTCCGGCTCGTGCATCTCCTGCCAGGTTTCCCACATGCTCAGGATAGGACGCGGGGCATCCTCAATCTCTGGCGCTTCTGGCTTACTGAATTCGTTACGCTCAACGCCGATGATGTTAGATACCAGCACCGTGTGGTGAGCCGTGACTGCGCGGCCGGATTCGGTAATCACCGTTGGGTGCTCAAGTCCATGCTCGTCACAGGCTGCGCCTATTCCCCAGATCACGTTATTGGCATATTCATTCAGCCCGTAATTGACCGAACAGTCGGACTGCGAACGGGTACCTTCATAGTCAACGCCCAGGCCGCCGCCAACGTCAAAGCACTTAATGTTGACGCCGAGTTTTGCCAGTTCCACATAGAAGCGCGCAGACTCACGCACACCGGTCGCGATATCGCGAATGTTAGACATCTGCGATCCCAAATGGAAATGCAGCAGTTGCAGGCTGTCGATCCGGCCCGCTTCACGCATGATTTCAACCAGCTTGAGCACCTGCGTTGCTGACAGGCCAAATTTAGATTTTTCGCCGCCGCTCGACTGCCACTTACCAGACCCCTGCGAAGCGAGACGTGCACGAATGCCCAGACGCGGCACCACATTCAGGCGCTCGGCTTCCTCCAGCACCATGCGCACTTCGGTCATCTTCTCCAGAACCAGATAAACCTTGTGCCCTATCTTCTCGCCAATCAGCGCCAGACGAATATATTCACGATCTTTGTAACCATTACATACAATAACCGAACGGGTCTGACCGGCATGGGCCAGTACCGCCATCAGTTCGGCTTTTGAACCGGCTTCCAGACCCAGCGGTTCGCCAGAATTGACCAGGGATTCGATGACGCGCTTATGCTGGTTCACCTTGATGGGATACACCAGGAAGTAATCACCGGTGTAACCGTAAGACTCACGTGCGCGTTTAAAAGCAGCGTTTATTGAGCGCAGGCGATGCTGAAGAATCTGAGGGAAACAGAACAGCGCGGGCAGGCGTTGGCCCTGGGCCTCGCGTTCCTTAACCAGCTTAGCCAGATCGACACGCACATCCGGACGATCCGGATCGGGGCAGACGCTAATATGACCCAGTTCATTGACGTCATAGTAGTTATTGCCCCACCAGGCAATGTTGTAGGTCCGCAGCATCAGGCTGGCGTCCTGATCGTTCATCGCCACCTCCTGCATTGAGCGGAGTGCACCTTGTTCGCCAGCTGACGAACCCTTGATATTCTTCATGCCGTCAGACATCGCGAACCTCAATTTTCCGTTGAAAGATAATAATGTAAACCGACTTGAAGGTCGGGAGTCTGGAAATTCGTTGCCACATATTACGTCATGCTCTGTCTGCGTTGCGAACCTGCACGATGCATCACTGTAGTGTTAAGTGTAAAACACTCAGCCACGTCAGGTACAAAAGGGCCGCGAATAATTCACGACGCTCACCGCCTGGACGATATAAACCGCTATCGCGTCAGAGGTTAACCAGCGCTTGTGTCGGGATAATTACCGAAACCAATAAAATGTCGGCAGAAGAGAAATAAGGACGGGAAACAGGATAACGCCAGCGCCGTGCCAGCACGCGAAAAGGCCGGGAGAGAGAAGATAAGGCTCATTACTCGTATCACCTCCGCACATGTCCTGGACATGTGGAAAACCACCAGGGTGAAAGCCAGACAGCTGTCTGACGGGCGCGACGCGGTAAGCGCGTCATCCTTTTTTTCTGCTGAGAACGCAGCGGCGTTTTATACATTTTGCGCCTAAAAAAAGCAAAGAGATTATTTGCTTAATTCATGCGCTGTCAGCAGGATTTTCCACTGCTGCGCGTAAAGTTAATAGTGCAACATCAAAAAGGGCTGGTAATTCGCTCACCGCGTAACCTAAAATAGACGTCCAGATGGTTTTCCATCTAAACAGGTTAATATCCAGGCGGAGTTGGCCTGCGTGCTGACACTACCTGACTGCTCACGGCTTTGCCTTAAGGGGCGTTAAGTCAGCTAATACTCACTTGCGCTATGCAGTCGAATTCAAACCATTGGTAAGGTAAAGAACATAATGGCTAAACATCTTTTTACATCCGAGTCCGTATCCGAAGGACATCCTGATAAAATCGCCGACCAGATTTCTGATGCTGTGCTTGATGCGATCCTGGAACAGGATCCCAAAGCGCGCGTGGCCTGCGAAACGTACGTTAAAACCGGTATGGTTCTGGTTGGCGGTGAGATCACCACCAGCGCCTGGGTTGATATTGAAGAAATCACTCGTAATACCGTACGTGAAATCGGCTATGTTCATTCCGATATGGGCTTTGATGCCAACTCCTGCGCAGTATTAAGCGCTATTGGCAAACAGTCTCAGGATATCAACCAGGGCGTTGACCGCAGCGATCCGCTGGAACAGGGTGCGGGCGATCAGGGTTTGATGTTTGGCTATGCGACAAACGAAACGGATGTTCTGATGCCAGCCCCGGTGACCTATGCGCACCGTCTGGTTCAGCGCCAGGCCGAAGTGCGTAAGAACGGCACGCTGCCATGGCTGCGTCCGGATGCCAAAAGCCAGGTAACCTTCCAGTACGACGACGGCAAAATCGTCGGTATTGATGCGGTCGTTCTGTCAACTCAGCACAGTGAAGCGATCTCACAAAAAGATCTGCAGGAAGCGGTGATGGAAGAAATCATCAAGCCCGTCCTGCCTGCCGAGTGGCTGAGCGCATCCACCAAATATCACATCAACCCAACGGGCCGTTTTGTTATTGGTGGCCCAATGGGTGACTGTGGCCTGACCGGTCGCAAAATCATTGTTGATACCTACGGCGGTATGGCACGTCACGGCGGTGGCGCCTTCTCAGGTAAAGACCCGTCAAAAGTTGACCGTTCAGCCGCCTATGCCGCCCGCTATGTTGCAAAAAACATCGTGGCAGCGGGTCTGGCCGATCGTTGTGAGATCCAGGTTTCCTACGCCATCGGTGTTGCCGAGCCGACCTCCATCATGGTCGAGACCTTTGGCACTGAGAAAGTGTCTACTGAACAGCTGACCTTACTGGTGCGCGAGTTCTTCGATCTGCGTCCTTACGGCCTGATTCAGATGCTGGATCTGCTGCATCCGATCTATAAAGAAACCGCTGCCTATGGCCACTTTGGTCGCGAACATTTCCCTTGGGAAAAAACTGACAAAGCAGAACAGTTGCGTGAGGCTGCGGGCCTGTAAGCCTGTAAGCCTGTAAGCCTGTAAGCCTGAAAACGTCTCAAAAAGCCCTGCCTCGCGGCGGGGCTTTTTTTTTCTTTTTATTTCTCTCGGGCCTTCAGTTTCCCCCACCTGCACATTTTTTTAACTCAGCTACACTTTCTCTCAGTCTGTGCTCAGCTAATGTGTTAACGCTTACAATTTGAAACGCTTTAGATATCGGCTATTTAGGAATTTATCGCCGTAGTTATTCTTCCTAAAATGCGTTATTTTCAGCGTCATCTGATAGGCGTTAAACAGGGCATTGTCAGAAACTTCGAGGGTGCTATACCTCACTGGTTACTTGACCTTTCTGGGTTATAAATGCTGGATTTCAGGGTTTCAGCAAGTGTAAGCGATTACATCAATGTGATCGGGCTCACTTTTTGCCCAGATAAGGTTTTTTAACATCGATAACAACAATGATGGATAATTTTGGAGGCAACCATGCCTGGCAATTCACATAAAAGCAGAACCTCAAATAAGGCAATGACCTTATTTGTCTGCTTTCTGGCAGCCCTTGCAGGCCTGCTGTTTGGGTTAGATATCGGCGTTATCGCCGGTGCACTGCCCTTTATCGCGAAGGACTTTAACGTTACGGCACACCAACAGGAGTGGATTGTCAGCTCAATGATGTTCGGGGCGGCCATCGGTGCTATCGGCAGCGGCTGGATGTCATCGCGTCTGGGGCGTAAAAAAAGCCTGATGGCTGGTGCGATCCTGTTTGTTATTGGCTCACTGTGGTCAGCCATGGCACCTAACCCAGAAATGCTGATCAGCGCACGCGTGCTGTTAGGCCTGGCGGTCGGTATCGCCTCTTACACTGCGCCGCTCTATCTTTCTGAGATTGCGCCTGAAAAAATCCGCGGCAGTATGATCTCGCTTTATCAGTTGATGATTACCATCGGTATTCTGGGTGCGTACCTTTCCGATACCGCGTTCAGCTTCACAGGTAACTGGCGCTGGATGCTGGGCGTGATCACCATTCCTGCCCTGCTGCTGCTGATCGGCGTGTTCTTCCTGCCAAACAGCCCACGCTGGCTGGCGGCGAAAGGAAACTTCCGTGATGCGCAACGCGTACTGGATCGCCTGCGTGATACCAGTGAGCAGGCGAAGCGCGAGCTGGATGAGATCCGTGAAAGCCTGAAGATCAAACAGTCAGGCTGGGGATTATTTACCAGCAGCAGCCACTTCCGTCGTGCGGTGTACCTGGGCATTCTGCTGCAGGTGATGCAACAGTTTACCGGCATGAACGTCATCATGTATTACGCACCGAAAATTTTTGAGATTGCGGGTTTTGCGAATACCACCCAGCAGATGTGGGGAACGGTGATTGTCGGCCTGGTTAACGTACTGGCAACCTTTATTGCTATCGGTCTGGTGGATCGCTGGGGCCGTAAGCCTACCTTGATTCTGGGCTTCCTGGTGATGGCAGCCGGTATGGGCGTTCTTGGCACCATGCTGCATATGGGCATTCATTCACAAGGTGCGCAGTACTTTGCCATTGGCATGCTGCTGATGTTTATCGTGGGCTTTGCCATGTCAGCCGGTCCGCTGATCTGGGTTCTGTGTTCTGAAATTCAGCCTCTGAAAGGACGCGATTTCGGTATCACTGTTTCAACCACGACTAACTGGATCGCCAACATGATTGTCGGCGCAACCTTCCTGACCATGCTGAATACGCTGGGCAATGCGCCGACCTTCTGGGTCTACGGCCTGCTCAACGTCTTCTTCATCGTCCTGACGGTGATGTTGATTCCCGAAACCAAAAACGTTTCGCTGGAGCACATTGAACGTAATCTGATGGCAGGTAAAAAGCTGCGCGATATCGGTCAGTAAGCCCTCCTCAATATGTCCCCTAGAGCCAGTCAAGGTAAGCTGACTGGCTTTTTTCTTGCCGCTTTACCCACAACTGATAACGAAAAATATCCTACCGTTTCAACGCCCAGACCTTGCCGTTACTGGCTTGCACCTCCCCGCTTCGCTTTTCTTTCATTAAAGTCGAAAAAATATACGCCGATAAATTACCTGACGTTTTCATTATAAAAAGCTTTTTTCAGACTTCGCGTTGACCAGGAAATAGCATGAACAATACCAGCCCTAAAAAGACGATGAGCACCCGTGCTCAGATGCTGCTGGCAGGCGGAATGACGATCGTCGTGGGGTTTACTGCGACCATCGGATTACTCAGTTGGCAGTCCTCGAAAGAACAAAAATCTCTTGCCGCTAACTACCTGCAGCAAATTGCTGCTAGTCACGCCGGGCAAATTCAGCAGGAACTGACGCATGCATTGGATGCCGCTCAAAACCTGGGGCAAAGCCTTGCTGCCCTGCCTGCAGCAGGGATAAACGATCGCAAAGTTGCCGACAAGCTGATGGAATATGCATTGAATAAAAACCCTGACTTTGTGTCGATGACCGTAGTGTTTGAACCCGATGCCTTTGATGGCCGTGACAGTGCCTTTGTCGGGCCGCAGGGAACGCCACCGGGTGGTCGCTATGCCTGGTATGTTGACCGGGACAAAGACGGGCGCTACAAAATGAATCCGGCACTGGACTTTCTGCAGCCGGGGGCCGGTAATTACTATTTACTGCCGAAAGAAACGCAAAAGGACACCCTGATTGAGCCTTACAGCTTCGCTTATGATGGCGCAAAACCAGAGTGGTTAACCTCGGTGGCTACCCCTGTTATGGTCAATGACAAACTGAAGCTGGTTGTCAGTTCCGATATCCTGCTTTCCGCCATCCAGAAAAAAGTAAACCAGATCAAACCCTGGCACGAAACCGGCTACGCGCTGCTGCTTTCGAACAGCGGCAACGTGATTTCCTCCCCCAATGCAGGTGAAGCCGGCAAAAAATGGCAGGGAAACAGCAACAGCTACCGTACGGCAGTGACAGAACAGTACGATCCCGTACTGAAAGAAAATGCCATGTACACCTGGTACCCGATAAGCGTGGGCAACAACACGAAACCTTGGTATGTAGGGATTGTGGCACCCGTCAGCCAGGTAATGGCGGCGGCTGACAAGCAGCTTTACTGGGCTATTGCGCTGATGATTGTCAGTATCCTTTCCGTGGGGGCCGTGCTGGGTCTGTTATTCAACCGTAAAGTGATGCGTCATCTTGGCGGTGAACCCGAAGAGGCGGCGCGCATTGCGCTGGCCGTTGCTGAAGGTCAGTTAAACAATGGCATTCAGGTTGCGCCAGGCGACAGCAGCAGCCTGTTTTATGCCCTCAACACCATGCAGACACAGTTGCAGAGCATTGTGGGACAAATCAAAGACGCCAGCACCTCGGTCCAGCAGGGAGCGGGCGAAATTGCCGGTGCAAACCTCAACCTCGCCTCACGCACCGAGGAACAGGCTGCTGCACTGGAAGAAACTGCCGCGAGCATGGAGCAGATTAGTGCAGCTATCCGCATGAACGCGGATAATGCACAGCAGGCAACGAGCCTGACTGAAAATGCCACGCGCATCGCCAGCCGGGGGGAAACCCTGGTCGATCAGGTGGTCACTACCATGGCGCAGATTGATGAAAGTTCAAAGAAAATCGGTGATATCACCACGCTGATTAACAGCATCGCGTTTCAGACCAACATTCTGGCACTTAATGCTGCTGTTGAAGCTGCACGCGCAGGCGAACAGGGGCGCGGCTTTGCGGTCGTAGCCGCCGAAGTCCGGAATCTCGCGCAGCGGACAACCAGCGCCGTGAAAGATATTTCCGCCCTGATTGAGGAATCAGTTGTTCGGGTTGAAAATGGCGTTGTGCTGGTCAACGATGCAGGCAAAACCATGCATGAGATGACAAATGCCGTTTCATCAGTGCAGCGCATCATTGGTGAAATCGTTGCTGCATCCGATGAGCAAGCCCGCGGTATTGCGCAGGTGACCATCGCGGTCAATGAAATGGATGGCACGACCCAGCAAAACGCTGCGCTGGTTCAGCAGATGTCAGCGGCGTCCAGCTCACTTGAGGATCAGGCGCAGCAACTGGCTCAGACAATAAGGCAGTTCCATTAAAATAATGTCATGTCTGCCCGTCAGGTTCGGCGGGTACGACTTTTTTGCAGGACCGATATTGCTGTTGAGTTGAGTTCCACGCCGCTGCCGCTTATGCTGAGCGCCATGAAAACATCCCGTCTTCCCATTGCCCTACAACAAGCCGTTATGCGCGCCCTGCGTAGTGGGCTCGAACGGGCAAATGAAAAGCTCGAACAACATTATCCCGAACCCAGGCTGGTTTATCAGCAGCGCGGCACGGCTGCCGGAACGGCCTGGCTGGAAAAATGGGAAATCCGCCTGAATCCTGTCCTGCTGATGGAAAATCAGCAGGCCTTTATTGATGAGGTCGTTCCCCATGAGCTGGCCCATTTGCTGGTGTGGAAAACCTTCGGCCGTGTTGCACCGCATGGCAAAGAGTGGAAATGGATGATGGAGACTGTGCTGGGCGTGCCGGCGCGGCGCACCCATCAGTTTGAGGTCGAGTCGGTGCGCAGCCGCACCTTTGCTTATCGCTGCCAGTGTCAACAGCACCAGCTTACCGTGAGGCGCCATAATCGTGTCGTTCGCGGCGAAAGCGAGTACCGCTGCGTTCACTGCGGTAGCCTATTGAAAGCCGAGGTTTTTCCCCTTTCCTGAGCGGATTCTCATTCCGCCTGAGCAGGCATTCTGTTACCCTGCCGCCCTTTTAAGGACCAGGGGTAAAACTGGAACATGTCTCGCAAATTTCTCATCACGACTGCACTGTTACTCGCGTCTTTTAACAGCCAGGCCCTAAACCTCAACAACTATCATCAAAATAATTTTCAACAGGCAAAAGCCTACGCCGCAGAGATTAATGACGATGCGCCCGGCAGCTTTTACTGTGGCTGTAAAATTACCTGGCACGGCAAAAAGGGGGAGCCTGATCTGAACAGCTGTGGCTACCAGTCGCGCAAAAATGCCCACCGCGCCGCACGTATCGAGTGGGAACACGTGATGCCCGCCTGGGAGTTCGGCCATCAACGTCAGTGCTGGCAGAACGGCGGCCGCAAAAATTGCAGCAAAGATGCCGACTATCGCCGTATCGAAACCGACCTGCATAATCTGCAGCCGGCAATCGGTGAAGTGAATGGCGATCGCGGTAACTATGCCTACAGTCAGTGGAACGGTACGGATAAACAGTACGGTCAGTGCAGCATGCAGATTGATTTTAAAAACAAGCAGGCGCAGCCGCCCGAACGGGCCCGTGGCGCGATCGCCCGGACTTACTTCTATATGCGCGACCAGTATCATCTGCGTCTGTCACGTCAGCAAACGCAGTTATTTACAGCCTGGAACAAGCTCTATCCGGTCAGCAAATGGGAATGCGAGCGCGACCAGCGCATCGCTCGCGTACAGGGGAATCATAATCCTTATGTGCTTGAGGCTTGCACGCGTTAAAATCCCTGCCCTAAACTAACTGTTTCACAGCCCCGCCGCGTCAACCTCGCGGCGTTTAGCTCTCAGGGACATTATGCGCATACCTCGCATTTATCACTCACAGCCTGTTCATGTTGGCAGTGAAATCACGCTTGATGAAGACGCGTCCGGTCATGTTGGTCGCGTGCTGCGTATGACCAGCGGACAGCATGTAGAACTCTTTGATGGCAGTAATCTGACTTTCGCTGCAGAAATCACGCATGTTGATAAAAAACGTGTAAAAGTATCCATCACGGCAAGTCAGGAAGACGATCGCGAGTCGCCCCTCCATCTGCATCTCGGTCAGGTCATGTCTCGCGGCGAAAAAATGGAATTTACCATCCAGAAATCAATCGAACTGGGCGTTAATGTTATTACGCCGCTGTTTTCTGAACGCTGTGGTGTCAAACTGGATGCCGAACGCCTGGCAAAAAAAATTCAGCAGTGGCAAAAGATTGCTGTTGCCGCCTGCGAGCAGTGTGGTCGTAACCGGGTACCCGAAATCCGTCCGGCCATGGCACTGGAAGCCTGGTGCAGTGAAGCGGAAAGTGGGTTAAAACTGAACCTGCACCCGCGCGCCAGCCATAGCATCAACACATTGCCTCAGCCGGTTGAGCGCGTTCGCCTGCTGATTGGTCCGGAAGGCGGGCTTTCAGCTGACGAAATTGCCATGACGGCGCAGCACGGTTTTACCGATATTCTGCTTGGCCCACGGGTTTTACGTACCGAAACAACGGCCCTGACTGCCATTACGGCACTTCAGGTGAGGTTTGGTGACCTGGGTTAAGCGATACTTTTAGCTCCACTGGGACGCCTGTAATCAACATCGCGTTCTGACTGCTCAGCCCTTTTTTGCCCGAACGAAACGAGACGGTAACCGCCGCCTCCTTCAGGAGATAATAATGATCAAGCTTGGCATCGTGATGGACCCAATCTCATCCATCAACATTAAAAAAGACTCCAGCTTTGCAATGCTGCTGGAAGCACAGCGCCGGGGTTACGAAATCCACTACATGGAGATGAACGATCTCTCCCTGCGCGGTGGTGTGGCTTACGCCCGCACTCGCCTGCTTAGCGTGGAACAGAATGCCGAAAGTTGGTATCAGTTTGGCAGTGAGCAGCAGATTAAACTGGCCGATCTCAACGTCGTATTGATGCGTAAAGACCCGCCGTTTGACACCGAGTTTATCTACTGTACCTACATCCTGGAACGGGCTGAAGAGCAGGGCACGCTGATTGTCAACAAGCCGCAAAGCCTGCGCGACTGTAACGAAAAACTGTATACCGCCTGGTTTGCTGAATTCACACCGGACACCCTGGTCACGCGTTCTAAGCAACAGCTGCGGGCGTTCTGGCAAGAGCATGGCGACGTCATCATGAAACCGCTGGACGGCATGGGCGGCGCCTCTATTTTCCGTGTGAAGCAGGACGATCCGAATTTCGGCGTTATCGCTGAAACCCTGACTGAACATGAAAGCCGTTACTGCATGGCGCAAAACTACCTGCCGGCTATCAAAGACGGTGATAAGCGCGTGCTGGTGGTGGATGGCGAACCGGTTCCTTATTGTCTGGCGCGTATTCCCCAGGGGGGAGAAACCCGTGGAAACCTGGCGGCTGGCGGACGCGGTGAAGCGCGCCCGCTGAGCGAAAGTGACTGGGAAATCGCCCGCCGCGTCGGTCCAACACTGAAGGCCAAAGGCCTGATTTTTGTGGGCCTCGACATTATTGGTGATAGACTGACTGAAGTTAACGTGACCAGCCCAACATGCATTCGTGAAATTGAGGCCGCCTTCCCTGTCTCCATCACCGGTATGCTGATGGACGCCATTGAGAAGCGCCTGAGCTGAGCATAACGCTGGGGCCATGCTCCGTGATCAACCCAACACCGGTGCAGCAATCACGCACCGGTTATCTTTGGTAAAGCATGTGAGAATGAATTTACAGCATCACTTTTTAATTGCCATGCCATCGTTGCAAGATCCCTTTTTTAAACGTTCTGTCGTCTACGTTTGTGAGCATAACGAAGAAGGGGCAATGGGGCTGATTATCAATAAGCCGATGGAAAACCTGACGGTTGAAGGCATTCTGAAAAAGCTCAAGATCGCCGAAGATAACCGCGATCCGGCTATCAATCTTGATAAGCCGGTGTTCAGCGGTGGTCCGCTGGCGGAAGATCGGGGCTTTATCCTGCACTCGGCACAGCGCACCTTTACTTCCAGCATTCGGGTGTCAGACAACACCGTGATTACCACCTCACGTGACGTGCTGGAAGCGATCGGTACAGCCTCACAGCCCGATCATGTGCTGGTCGCGCTGGGTTATTGTGCCTGGGAAAAAGACCAGCTTGAAAATGAGCTGATGGAGAACGCCTGGCTGACCACACCGGCTAACAGTAATATTTTGTTCCAGACGCCCATCGCCGAGCGCTGGCGTGAAGCCGCGCGCAGTATGGGCATTGATATTCACAACATGGCCAGCGATGCAGGTCACGCCTGATGAATACACAAACGTTGTTAGGTTTTGACTTCGGCACCAAAAGCATCGGCGTTGCGGTTGGTCAGCAGCTGACGGGCAGCGCCCGTCCGTTAAGCGCGATTAAGGCGCAGGACGGGACGCCAGACTGGCTGCAAATTGAAAAGCTGCTTAAAGAGTGGCAGCCCGACTTTGTTGTGGTGGGTTTGCCACTGAACATGGACGGCACCGAGCAACCTTTAACAGCCCGCGCCCGTAAGTTTGCGAATCGCCTGCATGGCCGTTTTGGTATTCGCGTTGAGCTACAGGATGAGCGCCTCAGCACCGTTGAAGCGCGCGCCGGTTTGTTTGAACGGGGTGGCTATCGTGCCCTGAATAAAGGTTCAGTCGATTCCCAGTCAGCGGCGATTATCCTGCAGGACTGGTTTGAAACCCATTAATGAATCACCCCTTCGGCCTGACGGGCTAAGCGACTCTGCTCAAAGGTTTGCATTCCGGCCTGCGCGCCGGTTTGCAAAATAGCGGGAATCTGATGCATTTTGCCTTCCCGAATCAGATTGACCACCGCGCTGGTGGCAATCAGCACCTCAAACAGCCCCACGCGTGTCTCATCTGTGGCTGAAACCAGCTGCTGCGCAATAACGGCTTTCAGACTGCCCGCCAGTTGGGTGCGTATCAGCGCCTTTTCATCTGCAGGGAACACATCCACCAGCCGATCCACCGCCTGGACTGCGCCGCGCGTATGCAACGTCGCCAGCACCAGATGTCCGGTTTCTGCCGCGGTTAATGCCTGGCGAATGGTATCGCTGTCGCGTAACTCTCCCAGCATAATCACATCGGGATCTTCACGTAAGGCCGCTTTCAGGCCCAGACTAAACGAGCGGCAATGCAGCCCCACTTCGCGCTGTTGAATCAGGGACTGCTGGCTGTGATGAATAAACTCAATCGGATCTTCCAGCGTGAGAATATGACGGGCCTGCTGCCGGTTGATGGCATCGACCATGGCGGCGAGCGTGGTGGATTTACCGCTACCGGTCGCGCCGGTAATCAAAATCAGCCCGTCCTGTTTGTTCAGCAAGGTGGGCACAACCTGCGGAAGGCGTAAATCCGCAAGCGAAGGACAGCGGCTGGCAATAATACGCAGCGCCAGAGACAGCCCGTTGCGCTGCATAAACAGGTTCGCGCGCAGGCGCTGCCCGTTAACCAGTGTTAAGGCGAAATCCAACTGCCCTTCTCGCTTCAGCACCTGCTGCTGTTCGCTGTCCAGCCATGACGAGGTAAATCGCGCCATCCAGTCGGATGGCAGGATGGGCTGGCCGGGCAGCGTTTCAAGCCCGCCCTGACGGCGCCAGTACGGCGAATGTCCGTTACAAAGGTGCAGATCGGCGGCGTTATGCTTTACACTAAGCTCCACTAATTCATCCAAATCCATTTTGATCTCCAGACTATGACTTCAATCCAGCACAACTTACAGCAAGTCCGTCAGCGAATCGCTGCTGCTGCAACCCGTTGCGGCCGGTCGCCAGAAGAAATTACGCTACTTGCAGTGAGCAAAACAAAGCCTGCGAGCGCGGTCGAAGAAGCCGCAGCGGCGGGACAGATCGATTTTGGTGAGAATTACGTTCAGGAAGGGGTTGAAAAGATTCAGTCACTGACCTCACATCCTGCCTTGACCTGGCACTTCATTGGCCCGCTGCAGTCCAATAAAAGCCGCCTGGTCGCTGAACACTTTGCCTGGTGTCATACGGTCGATCGTCAGAAGATCGCACAGCGTCTTAACGATCAGCGGCCTGGACATCTGCCGCCGCTCAATGTCTTAATCCAGGTAAATATCAGTGATGAAAACAGCAAATCTGGCATCATGCTGGAGGCGGTTGCCGGACTGGCTCAGGACATCCTGACAATGCCGCGTTTGCGTTTGCGCGGGCTGATGGCGATTCCGGCACCCGAAGAAGATTATCAGCGACAGCTGGCGGTATGCCAGCAAATGGCTGATGCTTTTGACCAGCTTAAACAGCAGTATAGCGACGTTGATACGCTTTCCCTTGGGATGAGCGATGACATGGAGGCGGCAATTGCCGCTGGCAGTACGATGGTGCGCATTGGCACCGCCATTTTTGGCGCGCGAGATTACACACAACCTTCACAACAATAATTGAGGAACTTCATGTTAACAATGACGTTTTTAGTAAAAACGCTAATCGATCTCTACGTCATGGTGCTGCTGCTGCGCATCTGGATGCAGTGGTCACGTTGTGATTTTTATAACCCGCTTGCGCAGTTTGTCGTGAAGATTACTCAGCCGATTGTAAAACCCCTGCGTCGTATCCTTCCGGCTCTGGGTCCGATTGATACGGCCTCCCTGCTGTTGGCCTTTGTGCTGACAACGCTTAAATATCCTCTTCTGCTGCTGATTCAGGTCGGCGTATTCTCTGTCGATCCCACGAATTTGCTGGTTGGCCTGCTGTCGCTGTTGAAATCTGCGGGTTATCTGGTGTTCTGGGTCATTATCATTCGCTCCCTGATGAGCTGGATCAGTCAGGGCCGCGGCCCGATGGACTATGTGCTGATTCAGTTGACCGAGCCGTTAATGGCGCCGATTCGTCGTATTCTTCCTGCCATGGGCGGCATTGACTTCTCAGCCATGATCGTGATTCTGGTGCTGTATGCCCTGAATTTCCTTGGCATGGATCTGTTCCCGGGTCTCTGGTATTTGCTGTAAATGAATCAAACTGGAACTGTTATGCAAAAAGTTGTTCTTGCCACCGGCAATCCCGGCAAAGTACGTGAGCTGGCGGATCTGCTCGCTGACTTTGGTCTGGATGTCGTGGCGCAAACCGAACTTGGCGTGGAATCCGCCGAGGAAACCGGCCTGACCTTTATTGAAAATGCCATCCTGAAAGCGCGCCATGCCGCGCAGGTGACCGGCCTGCCGGCTATCGCAGATGACTCTGGCCTGGCCGTGAATGCGCTGGGTGGCGCGCCCGGGATCTACTCAGCCCGCTATGCTGGTGAAGACGCCAGCGACCAGCAGAACCTGGAAAAGCTGCTTCAGGCTCTGGAAAACACGCCTGACGGACAACGTCAGGCGCAGTTTCACTGCGTGCTGGTTTATCTACGTCATGCTGCCGACCCAACGCCGCTGGTCTTCCACGGTGCCTGGGAAGGGGAAATTACCCGAACGGCATCCGGTGAAGGTGGCTTTGGTTACGATCCGGTGTTCTGGGTTCCGGCACTGGGTAAAACTGCAGCCGAACTGACTAAGGCAGAGAAAGGAAAAGTCTCTCATCGTGGTAAAGCATTGACGCTGTTACTGGAAGCGATGCGTAATGCCTGATTTACCGCCTCTGAGTTTGTACATCCACATTCCCTGGTGTGTACAGAAATGCCCCTACTGCGATTTTAATTCTCACGCATTAAAGGATGAGGTGCCGCACGTTGAGTATGTGCAGCACCTGCTGCGCGATCTTGAACACGACCTGCCGCTGATTCAGGGTCGTGAGGTTCGCACGATCTTTATTGGCGGCGGGACGCCAAGCCTGTTAAGCAGCAGCGCCATGCAGATGTTGATGGATGGCGTACGCGAGCGGCTGACGCTGACAGCCGATGCTGAAGTCACGATGGAAGCCAATCCGGGCACGGTGGAAGCGGATCGCTTCAGCGCCTATCAACGCGCCGGTATTAACCGAATCTCGATTGGTGTCCAGAGCTTCAGCCCGCAGAAACTGGAACGTCTGGGCCGTATTCACGGACCGGAAGAAGCGAAGCGTGCCGCAGCACTGGCACAGGGTTTAGGGCTGCGCAGCTTCAACCTTGACCTGATGCACGGCCTGCCCGATCAGTCGCTGGCCGAGGCGCTGGATGATTTGCGCCAGGCGATTGCGCTCAACCCGCCGCATCTCTCCTGGTATCAGCTGACGATTGAGCCCAATACGCTGTTTGGCTCTCGCCCGCCAACCCTACCGGATGATGATGCGCTATGGGATATTTTTGAGCAGGGCCACCAGTTGCTGACTGCGGCAGGTTATGAGCAATACGAAACCTCGGCCTATGCTAAACCGGGCTACCGCTGTGAGCACAACCTGAACTACTGGCGCTTTGGCGATTATCTGGGCATTGGTTGTGGTGCGCATGGCAAACTGACTCAGCCAGATGGCCGTATTGTCCGTACCGTAAAAGTGCGCCATCCGCGTGGCTTTATGAAGGGCAATTATCTCGATAAGCAGTACGACGTTGCAGACGAGGATAAGCCTTTTGAGTTCTTCATGAACCGTTTTCGTCTGCTGGAGGCGGCGCCGCGTGCAGACTTTAGCCGCTATACCGGGCTGCATGAAACGCTGATTCGCCCACAGCTCGACGAGGCCATTGCCGCAGGTTACATCACTGAATCGCCGGAACACTGGCAGATTACAGAGAAAGGGAAACTGTTTCTGAACTCGTTGCTGGAGCTGTTTTTAGCGGAAGCCTAGTGCATTCTGGCCCGGAAGCATCACTAAAGCGACCGGGCCGTTTGCGCGAACATCAACCGCGTTCGGTATTCTGTCTCAGTTGTAACAGCTTCGTATTTATAATGGCGATGTTGACCTCACAGGGCATACCATCATCCAGATAGACGGTTTCGTTGATCTCCAGCGCCGCCTCATTCGCATTAAAATTCAATAGTCTGAGCTGCTCACCATCGGTAACATTGATGGCATTCAGTTGCTGATCGCGACGCTGAATTTTCTTGCCGGTGATCTGTTCAATGTACGAATATTTTGAGATCTCCAGTCGTCCAAACTCCATGCTGCTAAACAGGCTGACAGGCAGGTGGATATATTCCAGCGCAACGGGGATGTCATCAAAACACATCAGACGAACAATTTTGTAAATCTGGTCACTGTTCTTGATGCGTAAAGCCTGCGCCATATCCGGCCCGGGCACTTTAATGATGCTGGCAGTCAGCACCTTTCTGACCGCTTTATGCCCTTTTTTGTGTGCCTGATAATCAAACGGGGAAAGCGCATGAAACCGGCCTGAGTGATTACTCTTGCCGATGGACCCCACGAACAGTCCGGAGCCTTTCACCCGATAAATACGCTGTTGCTCAATAAGAATGCGGGTGGCTTCCCGCACCGTCGCCCGGGTAATACCAATGTTCTTAGCAATCGCGATTTCCGTGTCCAGCTTATCGCCCGGCAGCAGTCCATCCTGCATGATCTTTGTCAGGATATAGTCGACTACCTCTTTTTGCTTCTCTGTAATGCCATCGAACATCAGCATATTCCCGAATAGTGTGCCCGTGCCTGCGGTGCCCTGCAGCAAACCCTGCAGGCCCGGTTTTCGTCACGACGTGCCCGTGAGCAAAGATCCAGATGTGATCCAGCTAACGATTTTGCACTCAAACCCCACGCGCCCCGCCAGAAATGATTCTTGCATATTGTATCTGTACAGGTCGAGGTGCATCATCAAGATGACTAGACAGCTTAAACATGTCTATACGTACAAGCCGGTTTTTGCAACAGCAAATTGTCAGAACTGACGAGTGCAACTTAAATTAATACCTTGTTTTAGAGTAAGTTAACGTCATATTCGTTTATCCCTCTGCCGTGAGTGGTTTTGTCAGATGAAATAAAAAAGGCAAGAACGCAGGGATAAACAGAGAAAGATGACTGTACAGCTTGATGAATTCTGGAAGCCAGCTGGCTGACTTTTTTGCCTAACCTTTTATCCAGGACATTGTATGCCGAATCTGACCCAATGGCTGAATGCTGAAAAAATTCAATATATTGAGCGCGTATCCGACTGGAAAGCCGCGATTCAGGTCGCGGGCGATCCTCTTCTTAATGAGGGGGCGATTTCACAGGATTACATTGACACCATCATCCGCCTCAAACAGGAAACCGGTCCCTACTTCGTTATTGCGCCGCGCATTGCCATGCCGCATGCCCGCCCTGAGCAGGGTGCCAAAAAGTTGGGATTATCCGTAGTCAAGCTGGCTAACCCGGTCACCTTTGATGCAGGAGAGAATGATCCTGTCGATATCCTTTTTATGTTCTCCGCCCCTGACAGCAACAGCCACATTGAGATGATCTCCCAGCTGGCTGAGGTGCTTACCGATGACGACGTGATGGAACGCGTTTATCAGGCACAAAGCCAACACGCACTCTGTGCCCTGTTGTTAGCAGACAGCATATCCCGTTAACTCGTTAAAATTAAAAGAGGTTTTTATGAAAATTATGGCAGTTTGTGGTTCAGGCCTGGGAAGCAGCTTCATGATGGAAATGAACATCAAAAAAGTGCTTAAAGCGATGGATATGACGGCAGACGTTGAACACGCCGATCTCGGTTCGGTCACGCCAGACGTAGCGGATGTGTTCGTGATGGCAAAAGACATCGCCTACAGCGCTAACCTGCCACCGGAAAAAGTCATCATTATCAATAACATTATCGACCTGAAGGAAGTTGAGCAGAAAATTCGCGACTACTTCAATAAATAACCCTGTCACCCACTTAAAAAAGAACACTTACCGCTGAGGTTATTATGTTTATACAAAACCTTTTACTGGTAGTTGTCGACGTGCTGAAGGTCCCCTCTATTCTGGTCGGGCTGGTCGCCATGTTCGGTCTGATAGCGCAACGTAAACCGCTGCCGGATGTGATAAAGGGTACGGTAAAAACCATCCTGGGTTTTTTAGTACTGGCAGGCGGTGCCACGGTGTTAGTGGGATCGCTGACGCCGCTGGGGGATATTTTCAAACACGCGTTCAACGTCCAGGGCATTATTCCCAATAACGAGGCGATGGTTTCTATCGCCCTGGCGAAGTATGGTGCGCCCACGACGCTGATTATGGCCTTCGGCATGGTGGCCAATATTACCGTCGCCCGCTTTACGCGTCTGAAATATATCTACCTCTCTGGTCATGTCACTTTTTATATGGCCTGCATGATCGCGATTATTCTCTCGGTGGCGGGTTTCGAGGGCGTGCAGCTTATCTATACCGGCTCGCTGACGCTGGGCATGTTAATGGCCTTTTTCCCGGCACTGGCGCAGCCCTACATGCGTAAAATCATTGGGCACGATCAGGTCGCGCTGGCGCACACCGGTACGGTTGGCTATGTCCTGTCGGGCTGGATAGGTTCTCTGGTGGGCAAAGGTTCTAAATCCACCGAAGAGATGAACATGCCAAAAAACCTGAGTTTTTTGCGTGACAGCACCATCTCTATTTCCCTGACGATGATGGTCATCTATTTTATTTTGTCCATTTCGGCAGGCAGAGAATACGTGGAGAGTCAGTTCAGCCACGGGCAAAACTATCTGGTGTACTCCTTTGTGCAGGCCATTACCTTCGCTGCCGGTGTTTTTATTATCCTCCAGGGCGTGCGTTTGATTCTGGCCGAAATTGTGCCGGCGTTTACCGGGTTTTCAGAGAAGTTGGTGCCAAGCGCGCGTCCGGCACTCGACTGCCCTATTGTGTTCCCCTATGCGCCTAACGCCGTTCTGGTCGGTTTTATTTCCAGCTTTATCGGCGGCCTGGTCGGGCTTTTTATTCTGGGACAGCTGCACTGGATATTAATTCTGCCTGGCGTGGTACCGCACTTTTTCTGCGGCGCAACCGCAGGCGTTTTTGGTAATGCTACCGGCGGGAAACGCGGGGCCATGTTAGGTGCCTTTGCCCACGGTATTCTGATTACCTTCCTCCCGGTCGCCTTATTGCCTGTTCTGGGCGCCATCGGCCTGACGAATACCACCTTCTCAGACACCGATTTCGGCGTCACGGGGATTCTGTTGGGGAATATGGCCAGATTCCTTGATAAAGGGACCATTACCATGGTGATCACTGGAATTTTTGCCCTGCTGGTTATCTATAACTATGTCGCCCGTAGCAAAACGGTCGTCAAAGAGGCCAACAACGATTGACAGGCATCAGGGGCTGACTCCAGCCCCTTTTTTCAACAACGTGCTAAAGCAGAAAAACGCCAGCCCGTGGCGGCGTGACGTTCAGGATGAAAGGCAGACGACCAGGCGGCGCAGGCCGTCTGAAAAGTACTATTTCAGCGAACCGACCAGGGCTTTACGGTCATTCTCAAGCGTAATCACCCGGTTACAAACCGCTTTGCCAAACTGCTGGAAATCGGCTTCCTGATTGTTCCACTCGCTCTGAATGGCGTTTTGCAGGCCGCCAAGATTGCCCATCAAGCCCTGCAAACCGCTACCGCCACCGTTGGACATCGCCTTGCTGCCCATCTCATTGATGCTGTCCTGCAGAATACCGCCCATCGCCTGATTAACCAGTTGTTGACCATCGGCACGCACCTGATCGATCGCCTGATGATGGAAGGTTAAACCATCGCTGCGATGCTCAATAATACGGTTCATCTGGGTTTTTAACTGCGTATTCAGCGTAGCCAGTCGGCTATGTAACCGGCTGGATTCGCCAACCTGCTGAGTAATGATGTTATCCAGCGCGGCACGCCCTTTCTCCAGACGGGATGTTGCTCCGTTATCGATCCAGGGAAGATCGCGGCGTAAGGCATTTTGATAATCAATCGCCTTCTGACGGTTAGCGGCGTTCAGGGCCATCTTCTGACCGTTGAACTGCACATCCCCTAGCGTCGATATCTGCAGATTGCCATTTGCGCCCACCACCTGCACGCTTTGTGGCGTAATCACAACATCATCCTGCGGTTTGACACTGCACTCCCAGGCAGCCTGGGCCTGCGTTGCCGCCAGTAAAAGGCCGGCGACCAGCGCGTTACGAATCATACAATCTCCCTGTCTGGGTGTGAAAGCGACACTGCTGGTAACTTAGTCCCACCAGACGTCAAAGAGTTCGGTAACTTTCACATCCTGCAGCTTGCGGTCTTCCAGCCACTTGCGCACGAGTTCACGATGCTCATCGGTGCATTTACCGGTTTGCTGCAGGCAAATCAGCCCTTCCCACGCCAGATAACCGCTGCCATCGTAAGCCAGACCATTAGGATCGATCGCTTCGTTGATGAACTGGTTCAGGGTTTCATCGATGTCACTTTCAGACGTGCCTTCAGGAAAACGCCAGGCCACGGAAAAGCCCAGTTCCTGGAATTCATCGATATGTAATTTTTTACGTAAACGGCGGCTGCGTTGTGTGGCCATTATTTCACCCTCTCAAACATTAAATCCCATACGCCATGGCCTAAACGCTGCCCGCGCTGCTCAAATTTTGTCAATGGACGCGTTTCAGGACGCGGCACATAGGTGCTATCTTCAGACAGGTTACGATAACCTGCGATGCTGCTCATGACCTCAAGCATATGTTCTGCATAAGCTTCCCAGTCGGTTGCCATATGGAATACGCCACCCAGCTTGAGCTTACGCATCACCAACTCGGCGAAAGGCACCTGCACGATACGGCGTTTATTGTGACGGGCTTTGTGCCACGGATCGGGAAAGAACAGCTGAACCATGCGCAGTGAGTTATCAGGGATCATCTTTTCCAGCACTTCAACCGCATCATGGCACATCACGCGCAGATTGCTGACGTCGGCTTCTTTCGCCGAGGCCAGGCAGGCACCTACGCCTGGCGCGTGCACTTCAATTCCCAGGAAGTTTTGGTGGGGAGTGTTTTGCGCCATGGTCACCAGCGAGGCCCCCATGCCAAAGCCGATCTCCAGCGTTACCGGGGCTTCGCGGCCAAACAGCGCGGGCAAATCTACGGGATCAGGCTGATATTCAACACCCATCTCTGGCCAGTAGTTATCCAGCGCCAACTGCTGGCCTTTGGTTAAGCGGCCCTGGCGGCGCACAAAACTGCGAATCCGACGCAACGGGCGTCCATTCTCATCAAATTCCGGGGTGATGACATCATTAATCATGTTGAAGCCTGCTGGTTTGCCTGTTCTGGGAAACGGGCATTATGCAAAGTTCAAAAGCAGAAGCAAGCCTTTGCCACGTTCTGCTTTATTCCTGCGTGCCCTGAAGCGCAATTTCCTGCCTGAGTGTAGAGTAAACCGCAAAAATTTCCTTGTTATGATGCCAGCCTGCAGGCAAAGACGGCCAACGCTATCGGAAACTTATAAAGACATTGTCTGCCGCCGCTGCTGGCTCAGCTTGCGGTACTGCTGAGGAGACATGCCAACATACCTGGCAAACGTGCTGTAAAAACGGCTGCTGGAGCGGAAACCGGCCGTCAGCGCCACATCCAGAACGGTGATATCGGTATCGCTCAGGAGCGCCCTGACATGATTGATCCGCATGGCCGTGATGTACTGTTTTAGCGTCAGCTGCATCACGCGCTGAAAAATGCCCATCGCATAATTCGCATTGAGTTTAACGTGTTCGGCCACGTCATTGATGGTTAAAGCCTGATCGTAGTTATCTGCGATAAACTCCAGCATCTGGCTGACATAAAACTGAGCGTGGCGCGAAACGCTGTTCTTGTGCGTGCGCGACGTTTTGTTCACCAGCACCGGCTGCCATCCCGACAAACTAAAGCGCTTAAGCATCAGACCAATTTCATCAACGGCAAGCTGGCGAATCTGTTCGTCGGGACTGTTCAGCTCCTGCTGCCAGCGCTGCACTTCAAAGGCGCTGAGCTGCTGCTTCGCCACAGATTTAATCACCATGCCGTGGGTGACATGATTGATTAACTCCCTGTCGAGCGGCCAGGACAAAAACAGATGCATCGGCAGGTTCAGAATAGCCATGTTCTGGCAGCGTCCGGGACGGGTGAGTTGATGTGGCGTACAGGCCCAAAACAGGGTGATGTAACCCTGCTTGATCTGAACGACCTCGTTATTAATGAGGTACTCCACGTCACCGTCAAAGGGCACATTCACCTCAACCTGACCGTGCCAGTGGCTGGTGGTCATGGCCAGCGGCGGACGCAGTTCGATATCCATGCGCTGATATTCAGAATAGAGCGACAGCGGGCTGCGGGTCTGCTTTTCATCGCTGCTGCACATATGCGGGTCGGGCGGAAGTGGTACGACAGGCTGCATAATCATCATTCCCTCTCCTGAATTATCAGAACCCTGCCATATCTGAACGGCTCAGGCCAGTCTCAGAGGCGAGAAATGCGCGGTCAGCATGACGTTTTCGCCTGTCATCACACCAGATACTCTTCTTTCCGTGCAAATTTGTCCCAAAAACTCAGATCTGCTCGCCGCCAGCATCAGATCTGAGTTTTCGGGAATGCTCGTTCCGTAAGGCGGAAGTTTCTCAATGAATGGCGTGACATTCTGGCGTTATCCAACCTTGCAATGGAGCGTCCTGATGTCTGCACCCAAAATTACCTTTATTGGCGCGGGTTCCACTATTTTCGTCAAAAATATCCTTGGCGATGTCTTTCACCGCGATGCGCTGAAATCCGCCCATATCGCGTTGATGGATATTGATGCGACCCGGCTTGAAGAGTCCTTTACCGTGGTCAGTAAGCTGATGAGTTCGGCTGGTGCGGCCGGAAGAATCACCTGCCACACCGACCAGAAAGCGGCATTAGCGGATGCCGACTTTGTTGTGGTCGCGTTTCAGATAGGCGGCTATGAACCCTGTACCCTCACTGATTTTGCGGTGTGTAAGCGTTACGGTCTTGAGCAGACAATCGCCGACACGCTTGGCCCGGGCGGCATCATGCGCGCGCTGCGCACCATCCCGCATCTCTGGCAGATTTGTGAAGACATGACGGCAGTATGTCCTGATGCCACCATGCTTAATTACGTTAACCCCATGGCGATGAACACCTGGGCGATGTACGCGCGTTATCCGCATATCAAACAGGTTGGCCTGTGCCATTCCGTTCAGGGAACGGCGGAAGAGCTGGCTTACGATCTCAATCTTAACCCGGCCGATTTACGTTACCGCTCTGCCGGCATCAACCACATGGCCTTTTACCTGGAGCTGGAGCGAAAAACTGCAGACGGGGCTTACGTGAATCTCTACCCGGAACTGCTTGCCGCTTTTGAAGCCGGTCAGGTACCGAAACCCAACATGCATGGCAACACGCGCTGTCCCAACATTGTGCGCTATGAGATGTTCAAAAAACTGGGCTATTTCGTTACCGAGTCTTCAGAACATTTTGCAGAATATACGCCCTGGTTTATCAAGCCGGGACGAGAGGATCTGATTGCGCGCTACCAGATCCCGCTGGATGAGTATCCCAAACGCTGCGTCGAGCAGCTGGATAACTGGCGTACCGAGCTTGAACATTACAAGCGCGCTGAGCGTATTGAAAGCAAACCCTCGCGCGAATATGCCAGCGCCATTATGAATGCCATCTGGACAGGTGAACCGGCCGTGATTTACGGCAACGTGCGTAACGATGCATTAATCGACAACCTGCCGCAGGGATGCTGTGTTGAGGTCGCCTGCCTGGTGGACGCCAACGGGATTCAGCCTACGAAGGTGGGAACCCTGCCCTCACATCTGGCAGCCATGATGCAAACCAATATCAACGTGCAGACGCTGCTGACCGAAGCCATCCTGACCGAAAACCCTGACCGGGTTTACCACGCGGCCATGCTGGATCCCCATACGGCGGCGGTGCTGGGCATCGAGGAGATTTATGCGCTGGTGGATGAGCTGATCGCCGAACACGGGGACTGGCTGCCCGCCTGGCTGCACAAATAATGCCTGTGTCTCCGGGCGTGCTGTCCGGCTGCGGCTCTATTCCTTAACAGAAGGCGGGCGCTGGCAACAGCGTCCCGATACCCGATGAGCATTTCAATAACGACAAAACTCAGCTATGGATTCGGCGCATTTGGGAAAGATTTTGCTATTGGCATTGTTTATATGTACCTGATGTATTACTACACCGACGTGGTAGGTTTGTCGGTTGGCCTCGTCGGTACGCTGTTTTTAGTGGCCAGGATCTGGGACGCAATAAACGATCCGATCATGGGCTGGATCGTAAATGCCACGCGATCGCGCTGGGGGAAATTCAAACCCTGGATTTTTGCAGGCACGCTGGCAAACTCGCTGGTGCTGTTCCTGTTGTTTAGCGCCCATCTGTTTGAAGGCACCACGCAGGTTATTTATGTCTGTGTGACGTATATCTTGTGGGGCATGACCTACACCATTATGGATATTCCGTTCTGGTCGCTGGTGCCTACCATCACGCTGGACAAGCGCGAACGTGAACAGCTGGTTCCCTGGCCACGCTTTTTCGCCAGCCTTGCCGGGTTTGTTACCGCAGGCCTGGCCCTGCCCTTTGTCAGTTATGTTGGCGGCGACAATCGTGGCTTAGGCTTCCAGATGTTTACCCTGGTGTTAATCGCCTTTTTTATCGTCTCCATGTTAGTCACGCTGCGAAACGTGCATGAAGTCTATTCGTCCACCCGCGACGAAACCTCAGGCAGTGACCGCCTGGGGCTAAAAGCCATTGTTGCCCTCATTTACCGTAACGATCAGCTTTCCTGCCTGCTGGGAATGGCGCTGGCTTACAACATCGCGGCTAACATCATTACCGGCTTTGCCATTTACTATTTCACCTACGTCATCGGCGATGCCGGGCTGTTTCCCTACTACCTCTCTTATGCAGGCGCGGCAAACCTCGTCACGTTAATCCTGTTCCCGAAACTGGTAAACATCCTGTCGCGCCGCATTCTGTGGGCGGGCGCGTCCGCGCTGCCGATACTGAGCTGTGGCGTGCTGTTCGCTATGGCACTGGCAGGCTATCACTCAACGCTGCTGATTGTGGTGGCCGGCATCCTGTTAAACACCGGTACCGCGCTTTTCTGGGTGCTCCAGGTCATTATGGTGGCGGACACCGTTGATTACGGCGAATACAAGCTGTACGTGCGCTGCGAGAGCATCGCCTATTCAGTGCAGACGATGGTGGTGAAAGGCGGCTCCGCCTTTGCCGCTTTCTTTATCGCCGTGGTGCTGGGCATGATTGGCTATATGCCCAATATCGTACAGTCGCAGGAAACCCTTGTAGGCATGCAATTTATTATGATTGCGCTGCCGGCTGTGTTTTTTATGCTGACGCTACTGCTCTATTTCCGCTTCTATAAGCTGAACGGCGATATGCTGCGGAAAATCCAGATCCATCTGCTCGATAAATACCGTAAACCGCAAGAGCCAGAAACCCTCCCGCTCAGGATGCAAGACAAGATCAACGTCTGACCAGTAAAAGCCCTTTGCGGGCTTCTGTGAAAGATGTCGCGGGCCGGATTCACATCGTCTGGCCTGCTACTGTCTCCCGGCGGCTCCTGATATTGTCAGGCCCGGCACGACGCTGCCGCACGGGACAGACAGGCCGGTATGAAACAGGCCTTTTCAATCTTCCGGTTTACTCTCACTGGCGCTTATGCTGGAATTCCTGCCCGAATATCGCGTAATCAAGGAAATATCCTTTTTATGATGCAAGCCCCGCAGTTCGCGCAACAGGTGCTGGACTGGTATCAGCGCTTTGGCCGCAAAACCCTGCCGTGGCAGCTGGAAAAAACACCCTACAAGGTGTGGCTGTCCGAAGTCATGTTGCAGCAAACTCAGGTTGCCACGGTTATCCCCTATTTTGAGCGCTTCATGGCGCGGTTTCCTGACGTCAGCGATCTGGCCGCCGCGCCCCTGGATGAGGTGCTGCATCTCTGGACCGGTCTGGGCTATTACGCCCGTGCGCGCAACCTGCATAAAGCGGCAAAACAGGTGGTGGACCTTCATGGCGGTGAGTTTCCCCGCCACTATGATGAGGTCGCCGCTTTACCCGGCGTTGGCCGATCCACCGCTGGCGCGATTTTATCTCTGTCGCTGGGTCTGCATTTCCCTATTCTCGATGGCAACGTTAAACGGGTTTTAGCGCGTTGCTACGCGGTAGGCGGCTGGCCGGGTAAGAAGGATGTGGAAAAGCGGCTCTGGCAAATCAGCGAAGAGGTCACGCCTGCTCAAGGCGTCAGCCAGTTTAACCAGGCGATGATGGATCTGGGTGCCATGGTGTGCACGCGATCCAGACCAAAATGCGACATCTGCCCGCTCAACAGCGGATGCGAAGCAAGGGCTAACAACAGCTGGGCCAGCTATCCGGGTAAAAAGCCGAAGCAGACGTTGCCGGAACGCAGCGGTTGGTTTTTGATGATGCAACATGGCGACAAGGTCTGGCTGGAGCAGCGTCCGCCGGTGGGCCTGTGGGGCGGTTTATTCTGCTTCCCGCAATTCACCACTGAAGAGGCGATGACCGACTGGCTGCATGCGCGCGGCATTCACGCCAAACCCCAGCAGCTTACGGCATTTCGTCATACCTTTAGCCATTTCCATCTGGATATTGTCCCAATGTGGCTGTCATGGCCTTCTGCCGGGGCATTAATGGATGAAGCTGGCGGTCTCTGGTATAACTTAACGCTGCCGCCGCCTGTGGGATTAGCCGCACCTGTAGAGCGTCTTTTGCACGAACTGCGCCATCCCCAGCAGTTGCCTTTAGGCAGCTGTGAGATTAACGAGGAAGAATAATGAGCCGCACTATTTTTTGTACTTTTTTACAACGTGATGCTGAAGGGCAAGATTTCCAACTCTACCCTGGCGATCTGGGAAAACGCATTTACAATGAAATCTCGAAAGAAGCCTGGCAGCAATGGATGGCTAAGCAGACGATGCTGATCAACGAGAAAAAACTCAACATGATGAACCCCGAAGATCGCAAAGTGCTGGAAAAGGAAATGATTAACTTCCTGTTCGAAGGCAAAGACGTTCATATTGAAGGCTATACGCCACCCGAAGCATAACTTTTTTTGGCCTCAGTACTGGGGCCGTTTTCCAGGTCAGGCATGTATTTTAGATGAATAAAAAGCTGATAGCCCTGCTGGTGATTGCACCCCTTTTAGTTTCCTGTTCCGGCAAAAAGAACCCGACCTATTCAGAAGAGTGGGTGAAGGACACCAACGGATTTGACATCCTGATGGGGCAGTTCGCCCATAACATTGAGAACATCTGGGGTATCAATGAGGTTCTGATTGCCGGACCGAAAGACTACGTCAAATACACCGACAACTATTACACCCGCAGCCATATCAACTTTGAAAGCGGTAACATCACGATTGAGACCATTTCCGGTACCGATCCCGCTGCCAGCCTGCGTCAGGCGATCGTGACCACCTTGCTGATCGGCGACGATCCGGGCAATGTCGATCTTTATTCTGATGTCAACGATATCCAAATCAGTAAAGAACCGCTGCTTTACGGACAGGTGCTGGACAACACCGGACAAGCTATCCGCTGGCAGGGCCGCGCTCAGGCCTTTGCGGACTATTTAATTGCGAATAAATTGCAGCGTCGCAATTCTGGTCTGCATGTAATCTACTCGGTTACCATCCCGATGGTGCCTAACCATCTTGATAAGCGTGCGCATAAATATCTGCCGATGGTGCGCAAGGCTGCTGAGCAATATGGTGTTGATGCGTCTCTGATCCTCGCGATTATGCAGACCGAATCCAGTTTTAACCCCTACGCCGTCAGCCATTCTGACGCACTGGGTTTAATGCAGGTGGTACAGCATACCGCGGGCGTCGATGTATTCCGTATGAAGGGTAAATGGGGCAAACCAAGCCGCAGCTACCTGCTGGATCCCGAGAACAACATTGATGCCGGTACGGCTTACCTGTCATTGCTGCAGCGCAGCTATCTGGCAGGCATTCAGGATCCGCTGTCGCGTCGCTATGCCGTCATTACCGCCTATAACGGCGGTGCAGGCAGCGTGCTGCGCGTGTTCTCCAGCGATAAGGATCGTGCGGTCACTATCATTAACGGCATGTCACCCAGTCAGGTTTATCAGACGCTGTCTAAACAGCATCCGTCTGCGGAATCGCGGCGTTATTTGTATAAGGTGAGCTCGGCGCAGCGGAGCTACCATCGGTATTGATGGCGAAGGGTTTCCCCTGGCGGGGGATTGCTGGCGCAGAGAGGTTTTTGCGCGCAAGGCGCTGGGGTTCTGTCCTCTGGCTCTGAGAGGGTTCCGCCCGCCAGGCGTTGGGGTTCTGTCCTCTGCCTCTGATAAGGTTCCGCCCGCCAGGCGATGGGGTTCTGTCCTCTGGCTCTGAGAGGGTTCCGCCCGCCAGGCGATGGGCAGTTTCAGCCTGCCCGTGCAGGCGGACGTGTTAAGGGGCTTACGCCAGCCCCTTAACAATCCCGGCGCCCGGCAGCCGTCGCTGTTCCTTCGTCACTCACTGCGGCCTGACGGGCCGGCCGGATGCGCCTTCCCTGGCGCAGCCGTCCTCTGCGCGGCATCCCTGCCGCTCCGCCCTGGCCTCCATTCTTTCCTCAGCGCTCCGGATGCCTCCTGAAAACCCACGCCTGTAAGATCGAATGTTTTCCCGGAAGACTGGCTTCGCCTGTTGTTAACATGTGCGATCAGAACTGAAGACTGGAAAGCCTGAAGAAACAGAAACAGATGAACCGTAATGAGCCAGAAGGCTTTTCCTGCATCTGAAGCGGCAACGCGGTTTGTTTTACTACAGATATCGAAGCGGGGGTTTTGGGCGGCCTTCCCGACCGCTGAGCGGATGAGGGATTTCCGGATGAGCCGACAGGACGTCGGCGAGAGCCGGGCCGCGCCAGGGATGGCGCGTCCTGGCGGTCCGGCAGAAATCCTGAAGCAGCGAAGGGACCGCGCAGCGGCGGGTGGGCAGGACGGGAGCCCGGGGTCAAGGGGCCGCGGCGGCTGGCGGCCCCTTGTCGGTCGCCCGCAGGGGCAAACTGAAACTCCCTGCCGCCTGGCGAGCGAAACCTTCTCAGAGCCTGATGACAGGCCATCCGCCGAAATCCTGGTAATAAGCCGCCGCCCAGGCATAACTCAAACTCATTGAACCATCATATTCGCCACCAGATACTTACGTCCGTCAGCGCCTTCCTCGGTGTAAACCCCTTGCAGCTCCGGCGAAAAACCGGGCAGTTGATTGATGCCCGCTTCCAGCGCCAGAAAATAGCGCTGTACCGCCCCGCCCCATGTTTCGCCCGGAACCACACAAAGGACGCCCGGTGGATAAGGCAGAGCGCCTTCCGCCGCGATGCGACCTTCTGCCGTTGCAATAGGTACCAGTTCGACTTCGCCACGAATGTAAGCCTGATGCGCATCCTGTGGGTTCACCTTAACCTGCGGCAGCCCCTGCTCGCGGAACATCATGCGCTGCAGGTCTTTTACGTTATAGCTTACGTACAGGTCGTGCATCTCCTGACACAGACGGCGCAAGGTATAACCCGCATAGCGTTTAGCGTTTTTGCGGTACAGCGTCGGCAACACTTCGGCCAGCAGCGTATCGTCTTTTACATGCTGCTCGAACTGCGCCAGCATCGCCACCAGCATCGCCATTTTTTCCGGACTTTCGGCTGGAGTCAGCAGGAACAGAATAGAATTGAGATCGCATTTTTCCGGCACGATGCCGTTTTCACGCAGGTAATTCGCCAGAATGGTCGCCGGGATGCCAAACTCAGCATATTCACCGCTGGCTGCGTCAATGCCTGGCGTGGTCAGCAACAGCTTGCAGGGATCGACACGGTACTGATCGCGATCGTATCCGGCGAAACCGTGCCATTTAGCGTTGGGTTCAAAGCTGAAATACTGCAGATCGCGAGCGATCGCTTCCGTTGGTGCATCCTGCCAGCGCTGGCCGTTTACCCTTTCCGGCACGAAAGGCAGGATCATGTCACAACGATCAAAGATCGCTTTACGTGCCTCGATCCCGAGCATCACGCACTCATCCCACATGCGGCGCCCCGCCTCGCCCTGATGCATTTTGGCGTTAATATCCAGCGCGGCAAACAGCGGATAGAACGGGCTGGTTGAAGCGTGCAGCATGAACGCGTTGTTCAGGCGCTTATGCGGGCAGAAACGCTTTTGCCCACGAATATGGTTATCTTTCTTGTGGATCTGCGAGGTCTGCGAAAAGCCCGCCAGCTGCTTGTGCACTGACTGGGTAACAAAAATGCCGGGATCGTTTTCGTTCAACTCCAGCGTCAGTGGAGAACAGCCTTCCATCAGCGGAATAAACTGCTCATAGCCCAGCCAGGCCGAGTCAAACAGAATGTAGTCACACAGATGCCCAATGCGATCCACCACCTGCCGCGCGTTGTATACCGTGCCGTCGTAGGTGCCCAACTGGATAATCGCCAGCCGGAAGGGACGCGCCTCGTTAGCCCTTTCAGGCGCCACTTTCTTGATCTGTTCGCGCAGGTAGCCATCATCGAAACAGTGCGCATCAATGCCGCCGATGAAGCCAAACGGATTACGGGCCGCTTCAAGGTAAACCGGCGTCGCGCCCGCCTGAATCAGCGCACCATGATGGTTGGACTTGTGATTATTGCGGTCAAACAGCACTAAATCACCGCGCGTCAGCAACGCATTGGTGACCACTTTGTTCGCGCTTGACGTGCCATTTAACACAAAGTAGGTTTTATCCGCGTTAAACACTTTGGCGGCAAACTTTTGCGCATGCTTAGCCGACCCCTCGTGAATCAGCAGGTCGCCCAGCTTGACGTCAGCGTTACACATGTCCGAACGAAAAACGTTCTCGCCATAGAAATCAAAAAATTGCTTACCCGCTGGGTGCTTTTTGAAAAATGCGCCGCCCTGATGGCCCGGACAGGCAAAGGTACTGTTCTGCATATCAACATAGCGGGTCAGCGTTTCAAAAAACGGGGGCAGCAGCGCGGCTTCATAAGCCTGAGCCGCCGCTTCCAGCGCTACCCAGTCCTGCGGCTCGCCATTCAGTTCGCCGGTCACGCCGGGCAGGTGCATCACATCTTCTTCAAAGGCATTAGCAACGAACACCGGTAAATTAAAACCCGTGTGGCGTAACAACGCCAGCACGCCACTGCGCGTATCAGCCAGCGAGACGACAACAGCCGCCACATCGGTAAAATCAGTATTATCCAGCGTGACCACGTCGCGCGCAGTATTCAGGGTCAGGTTAGGCGCAACAGCAGCGCTGGCAGCAATTTTCAGTGGTGTCATAACACAAATCCCTAACAGTCAGGGAGTGGGTGCCTGAGGCACGGCAATGGGGAAATTTCCCCGGCGAATAATGTCTGACGCGATAAACCGATAGACATCAGTAAAGAGTAGTCCTTACTCATGTCCAACAGCAGCGGCCCGGTTGGCCTCACCGCATAGTGAACGATGTGTGTGTAACTGACATGACGAAGAACAGATCGCGCGCGAATTCAGGCGAGTGGGGACACGTGCAGTTGCACATTGAACCGAACATGGCAGCGTCCTCTGTTATCGGGCGGTGGCGAGAAAAAAGTGGCCGTCATAATGTCATTTTTTATCCGCAGGAACAACCCGACAACTTTAAATATCAGGTCAATAAATGCAAAATATAAAACCATTAAATATCAATATCTTATAAAGAAATATCAGTGAATAACCGCTTAAGTTTCTGTTATTTATGCGCAATTATGCATTTTTCAGCACGCTGGCAGTCGCTCCCTCATTGCTACTGAAATCGCCACTGAAATGCCTCAGGTTTGCGCCAAGCCTCGCACTTGTCGGGCCAGTGCCCTACCCTAATCGGCGCATCGGGCGTAAACTTGCCTGATTATTCTTACGCCTAACGGAGGATACATGTTTAAGGCAATGGTGATTGATAAGGACGAACAAGGTTACCGCTCTCAGCTAAAAGAACTCTCCGAAACACAATTACCCGATGAAGACGTCACCCTCGACGTCAGCTATTCCACCCTCAACTATAAAGACGCGCTGGCCATCTGCAATAAAGGGCCGATTGTGCGCCAGTTTCCAATGGTGCCGGGCATTGACTTCGTGGGACGGGTCACAGCAAGTCGCCATCCCGACTGGAAACAAGGCGATGCGGCGCTGCTCACCGGCTGGGGCGTCGGGGAAAAACACTGGGGCGGGCTGGCTCAGAAAGCCAGCGTGCCTGGCGACTGGCTGGTAGCCGTGCCTGAAACGCTAACTCCGTTGAATACCATGGCCATCGGAACGGCGGGCTTTACCGCCATGCTGTGCGTGCTGGCACTCGAAAAACAAGGCATTACGCCTGCCAGCGGCCCGGTTTTGGTGACCGGGGCCAGCGGAGGCGTTGGCAGCTTCAGCGTCTCTCTGCTGGCAAAACTGGGCTATAACGTCATCGCCTCCAGCGGGCGAGCCAGCGATGAAGACTATTTAAAAACCACCCTGGGCGCAGCCGAAGTGATAGATCGCGACGAGCTGGCTCAACCGGGTAAACCCCTCGGGAAAGAGCGCTGGGCCGCCGCCATCGACAGCGTCGGTAGCCATACGCTGAGCAACGTGCTGGCCGGCACCCAGCGTGACGGCGTGGTCGCGGCCTGTGGTATGGCACAAGGCCTGGATCTGCCCGGTAGTGTCGCGCCCTTCATTCTGCGCGGTGTGACACTGGCTGGCGTAGACAGCGTGATGTGCCCTAAACCGCTGCGCCAGCAGGCCTGGCAGCGGCTGGGGCAGCTTCTGGATGACGCGTTACTGAACCAGATAACAACGGTCATTCCATTGCGTGACGTGCACCAGGGCGCACAGGATCTGCTGGATGGCAAAGTTCGGGGCCGTCTGGTGGTTGACTGCGCTTAACGTTCGCCTTCCGCCAGGGGCGACGAAGGCGGGCGCATCAGTCATTCGCTTAGTTCCTGAATTGCCCCGCTCGCCCCTTCCCTTACCACTTCTGGCTGCCGGGAAAGTGCTGCCAGCGGGCGATAACTTCACCTGCTGGCAATGCCCGGCTCATCCAGACTGAGCCTACGGGCGGGCTATCTTCCCCGCCCGCAGGCTCGCATTACTGCTGACAAGCCTGGCTCATGGGCTTACCTGAGCATCCTGAGCATCCCGAGCATCCCGAGCATCCCGAGCGTCCCGAGCGTCCCGAGCGTCCCGAGGCATCTTACAGAGGGCCTCCTGACTTACCGCCATCTGTTTTTTTAGGGCTTCCCACTCACGTCAGACAGCCTTACCCCGGCCCCTTCGCTGTCGGTTCCGGAGCCGCTAATTTGATGTTTTATCAGAATAAACGCAGGGGCACACCGGTACCGTTTCGGCCAGCGATGCGGTAAGGTTTGCGCTGCTGTCTGCCACGGGTGAGGATTCGCGTCAGGGTTAGCAACGTATAAAGAAAACAGAAAACCCATGCGAAAAGCCCGGCCGGCATGCTTGCGGCCCCTGCTGGCCTGAGCGTTAATTAATGATAAAGAGAGGGAAAGATGCAAAAACCCGTGGTCGTCATTCACTATTGTACCCAATGTAACTGGCTGCTGCGCTCCGCGTGGATGGCACAGGAACTGTTACAGACCTTCGCACAGGATCTCGCCAGCGTGACGTTGCGTCCCGGCACCGGCGGCGTATTTGAAATCACCCTGGATGAACATCTGCTGTGGGAGCGCAAGCGCGATGGCGGATTCCCGGATGCTCAGGCACTCAAGCAGCGGGTAAGGGATATTTGTTTTCCGGAGCGTTCGCTAGGGCATATCGATAAAAACCGATCGGACGACAGCTGATCGTCCACGTCAGATTAACTGCGGCTGATATCCTCTGCCGCAGTCATCAGAGCAGCGACGATTGTTTGCCGGGTTTCATCGGTAATGTCCTGCTGCGCCAGACGCGTGTTCAGGGCAGTTTTAAAATGATCGATCGCCTGCTCAATTTCAGGAATGCTGCGGTTGTTGACCAGCACTGCCAAAGACGATAACCGGTCGATGAGACCTGACAGCGGCTGTGCATCGTGCTTTAGCATGGCCTGCCCCGTTTCGGTGAGCACGTAAGCCTTACGTGCAGCCTGAGGGTCACTGATGTGAATAGCCCCCATCTCCTCCAGCCATGTCAGATTCGGGTAAATGATGCCTGGACTGGGCGAATACTCGCCCTTTGACAGGTCTTCAATGCATTTAATCAGCTCATAGCCATGTGTCGCGCGCTGCGAGATAAAATGCAGCATCAGCAGACGGATCTCGCTGGCATCAAGCATTTTCTCACGGCGCTTGCGCCGTCCACTGCAGGGCGCATCGCGGTTATCTTGCCCTGAACGTGCCGAATCCATTTTCATTATCTGCCTGAGTCAGTGGAAAGAGCCTGATGGTAGTGGGCCATCAGGCGAAATTCAATCAACGGCAGGTCACTTAAATTCAGTTAACGAACGGCAGCGGGTTTTTGATGCCAGTAGGCCACGGCGCGCACCAGGTCAGCGTCAACCCCGCGCTGTGTGGTGAAATAGTCACACAGCTGTTTTACGAACTGCCCTTCTCCGGCCAGCCAGATAAAAGCGTCGTGCTGCGGAATCGCGATCCTGTCCAGCGCGGCCGTCAAATGTGGTAAATCCGCCATCGTCATCTTGCCGCTGCCAAGCCAGTTAACAGAGGCATTGCCGGTATCGCCCAGGTAGGCTTGTCCGGTCACCTCATCAGCACAGGCAAACAGATGCAGCGCCTGAGCCTCCACACTACTGCTACGCCGCCTGAAAGCAGGCAACCCGGTTTCGTCACAGACGTAAAGCTGAAAAGCATAATCCGTTGGCACCAGCAGAGAGCCACGCGGCCCACCAATGATCAATCTGTCACCCGGCTGTGCCTGGGATGCCCAGTCGCTGGCAACACCGCTGTCGTGGATATAAAAATCCAGCGTCAGCGATGACGCACCATCAAACGCCAGCGGCGTATAGTCGCGCGCGACAGGGCGCAATCCGCCTTGCCACTGAATACCGTCATCGTTGATCGTCGGCAGTGCCAGCGGCGCGCCGTCAGCAGGGGGAAAGAAGACCTTAATGTGATCGTCAAAACCGGGAGAATGAAACCCCTTCAGATCGTCGCCCGTGAAGACAATGCGCCAAAACGTCCCGGCAATTCGGGTTTTCTCGGCGACGTGGATAGCGCGGAAGCGCAGTTCGTTACGCACGCGTTCAGGTAAGCGGCGGGAATAAGATGTAGGCACGAGGACTCTCCGTAAACGCGGCTGCATGCAAAGAAGCTGTTTTCGCGCCGCTTAAGTAAATAGAAATCATTCTCATATAAACCCGCTAAGAATAGCCATGATATATCTTAAGAACAATGACTAAAAATGCGATACGTTGTGAAAAAACACGGACAAAAAGGAAGGAAGCACAGAAAACGAAAAAGGCGCTCAGGCGCCTTTTAAGGGGATAGCGGTAATAACGTGGTTACCGCGCCGGGTTTTGTCCACTGCCTTGCGGCAGGGAGCTGTCACCGAGTATCTCGCTATGCGTCCCCTGCGATCCAGGATGTAACCCTGTGGGCACATTGGCAGGATCGGTCAGTTGTGCGGCAGCCAACGTTGGGGCCGCACACAGCGCGATAGCCAGCAGCATCGCTGATATCTGAGAGATTTTAATCATGTGTTTTAGCCTGATAAGGCGTAGAAAGCAGGTGAATATTCCAGCCCTGAGAAATAAAAGCCGTGGTAATGGCGCCTCTGTGAGCTTCAGGAAGAATTTTACGCCTGCACAGCTAATCCGCTTATAAAATCGTGCGCTTTATCACATTATGGCGCACGTTATGTGCATTCAGCCCTGGGTCACCGGGATGAAAAATACGCCTTCGATTCTGTCCTGCGTGCTTCGGGCCAAGTCCAGACACAGTAAATCCATCCCCGGCCGACAGGCTACGCCCAGCTTAGGCAAATGCAGATAATAAATGTCTGCGATGAAGCGCGTAAGCTGGTCCGGCGACCCGCTCCACGCGAGGCTGGCGTAGAGGCCTGGCGCAATGGTACGAACCGGCAGGGCGGAATGTGCATCAGCCGTTTGCTGTGCTTCCAGGCCACGAAACAGGCTAATATGCTGCTGCTCGACAGAGCCGTTTCCCGGCCCGTACTGGAACCCCAGCCAGCCCTGCGCAGCCCCGTGACGGGCGCGAACAACCTGGCGCACCTGCTCAGCAACGCGATGATGGCGGTCGCTTATATAGTCGCCATAGCGGCACTCCCACTCCAGTGTCTCACCCTGTAGCTGAAGGGCTTCTTCACGTATAACCAGCACCGCCTGCTTGACTGGTGCGCGCTGCGCAATGCGGCCGTGAAAATGGCGCACAGGTAAGACTCTGTGGCGACGGAAGGCGCCCGGCGTCATCATAAAGTGGTTTTTAAAGACCCGGTTAAAATTCTGCTGATTTTCGAAGCCGAAGCGCACCGCAATATCAATCAACGGCATCCGGGTCAGCCGCAGCGCCATGGCGGCGAGAGTCAGGCGTCGTTTTCGGGTATAGGCCGCCAGGGTTTGCCCGGTCATCTCTTTAAACAAACGCTGCATATGCCATTTGGAGTAGCCAGACTTGAGGGTAATCTGGTCGATATTGATGTCGTTGGTGAGATTGGCCTCAATCCAGTCGACTAAATCATTAATATGCTGTTTTTTTATGGTTTGACTTAGCATTGATGTATGAACAGAAAACAGAAGGGAAATTCGTCATAAAAGAGTAACAAAAAGCCTTAGGGATTGTAATGAAGCACCGGGTAAACGAGAGGGTGGAAAGGCAAAAAGCGCATTAATTGCCTGGGTTACTATTTAAAAAGCCAGCCCGAAGGCTGGCTGAGTAGACAGGCAGAGTGCAGCCTGGCGTAAAGCGCGCGTACTGCGGTTAAGAAACGTACGGAGAAGAAATCCTCAGTGGCTTCGCATACCGGCGGCGGTCATCATCATTCTGAACAGCGTGGCCACCACACCGAGCGCCAGCACACTTGCCCCATAGATGACCACCAGCCACAGCACACGTTTCCACCACGGCGACCGGGTTTCATTCTGACGTTCTTTGCTGTCGACCTGGGTTTGCATATCAATGGTATCCTTCGTCTGCTTTGATTTTTCCGCGGAACACGTAGTAGCTCCAGAAGGTGTAGCCCAGGATCATCGGGATAATCAGCAGGCTACCCACCAGCATAAAGGCCTGGCTCTGAGGCGGTGACGCCGCCTGCCAGATCGATACCGATGGCGGAATAATATTCGGCCAGATACTGATACCCAGACCTGAGAAGCCCAGGAAAATCAGCGCTAAGGTGAGAAGGAAAGGCGAATAGTGCGCCTCACGCTTGATCGCCCTTCTCAGCCCCCAGGCACTCAGCACGACCAGGACTGGCACCGGCAGGAACCAGAACAGATTAGGCATGCTGAACCAGCGATGCGAAATATTCTCATGCGTAAACGGCGTCCAGATGCTGATCACGCCGATAATCACCAGCAGCGCGATAAGCAACGGCGTTGCCAGAGCGGACATCTTGCGATGCAGCTCATGCTCGGTTTTCATAATGAGCCAGGTACAGCCCAGAAGTGCATAGGCCACCACCAGTCCTACGCCGCAGAACAGCGGGAACGGCGCCAGCCAGTCCAGTGTGGAACCGGCGAAGCTACGACCTGATACCGGAATGCCATCCAGCATGGCACCCACCGCAACCCCCTGGCTGAAGGTTGCCAGCAGCGAACCGGCGATAAACGACTTGTCCCAGAACGCCCGGTGATGCTCCACGGCCTTGAAGCGGAACTCAAATGCCACGCCGCGAAATATCAGCCCAATCAGCATCGCGGTCAGCGGAATGGAAAGCGCATCCGCAATCACCGCATAGGCCAGTGGGAAAGCGCCATACAGGCCCGCACCGCCGAGCACCAGCCAGGTTTCATTACCATCCCAGACCGGCGCAACGGTATTCACCATCATGTCGCGCTCACCTGCATCCTTATTAAAGGGAAACAGCAGGCCGATGCCCAGGTCGAAACCGTCCATCACGATATACATCAGAACAGCAAAGACAATAATCGCGAACCAGATAACAGAGTAATCAACCATCTCAACGCTCCTCATTCTTGTGAGTGGCAGCAGAGAGCGGACGTGCTGGCGTTTTAATCTGGCCGGGACCACCCGTTTCAACAATATCGCCTTCGCCCGTGACCGGACCTTGCTTAATCAACCGCATCATATAGTGATAACCCACACCGAATACGGAGGAGTAAACCAGGATAAAGGCGAGCAGGCTGATACTCATGTGCATTTCACCATGCGGTGACACCGCATCAATAGTGCGCTGCACGCCATAAACCACCCAAGGCTGACGGCCAATCTCGGTGGTGAACCACCCCGCTAAAATGGCAATCAGGCCGGAAGGGCCCATCAGCAAGGCAAACCACAGGAAGGGACGTGACTGATACAGGCGACCTTTATAGCGCAACCACAAGCTGACCACGCCCAGCGTAATCATCAGCAGCCCCAGCGCCACCATCACACGGAATGACCAGAAGATGATGGTTGAGTTTGGACGATCTTCCTTCGGGAAGGATTTCAGCGCCGGCACCTGCTTATCCAGGCTGTGCGTCAGGATGAGGCTGCCCAGGTAAGGAATCTCCAGCGCATACTTGGTGCGCTCCTCCTCCATATCCGGCAGCCCAAACAGAATGAGCGGTGTTGCCTCACCCGGCGGATTTTCCCAGTGGCCTTCAATCGCCGCAATTTTTGCCGGCTGGTGCTCAAGGGTATTAAGCCCGTGCGCATCCCCAATCATTGCCTGAACGGGTGCGACAATCAGGGCCATCCACAGCGCCATCGAAAACATCTTACGAATGGCGGGATTGTCGTTGCCTTTAAGTAAATGCCAGGCGGCGGAGGAGCCGACAAAGAAGGCGCTGGCCAGGAAGGCCGCTACAGACATGTGCAGCAGGCGATAAGGGAAAGAGGGGTTAAAGACAATTTTAAACCAGTCTTCCGGCACGACAACGCCGTTCTGAATAAGGTAGCCCTGCGGGGTTTGCATCCAGCTGTTTGACGAGAGGATCCAGAACGTCGAAATCAACGTGCCGAGCGCCACCATGCAGGTCGCAAAGTAGTGCAGGCCCGGACCGACGCGGTTCCAGCCAAATAACATGACGCCCAGAAAACCGGCCTCCAGGAAGAACGCCGTTAAGACTTCATAGGTCAGCAAGGGGCCGGTAATACTGCCCGCGAACTGGGAAAAGCCACTCCAGTTGGTGCCAAACTGATACGCCATCACCAGCCCGGACACCACGCCCATGCCGAAGTTGACAGCAAATATTTTTGACCAGAAATGATAGAGATCGCGATAGGTTTGATTACGCGTTTTGAGCCACATTCCCTCCAGCACAGCCAGAAAACTGGCCAGGCCGATCGTGATGGCTGGAAAGATAATATGGAAGGAAACAGTAAATGCGAACTGGATCCTGGCGAGATGAAAGGCATCTAATCCAAACATTGCTTACCTCTTTGCCACATAGAACACCGTATAGTTACTTATAATTAACAACTTATGTACAAAGAACGTCATTCCATTGCACAGAAAAATTCCATGGCGAATGTAAAACGCTTCGCCTTGGTGAAACAGAGACAATTGGATAAGTAAAAACTATAACAGTATTTTTTGATTTAGATCATTTTTTTGTTGAAAGATCTTTTATTTAAAAAACAACGAGGAAAGGTTAATTACAGCGTAGCTTTGTGACATTATTGTTATTAAATTAGGGGATAAAAAAGTGAGTTCCTGTCCAGACAGGCTTAGCACGAAAAAACGCGCAACCCGCTGTTTTTAGCTGTTATTCAGCACAACTCCGCGCACCTGTCTCGGGCTAAAATGCACATCCCACACTGAAATTATGTGTTTTTTTATATCGTTAGCAGGGGATTTATCTTATCTATCCCTTCTGAGGTTATTTTTCAGATTGGGACATATTTAATGAACTGTAAAAAAGCGTTTATCCACCGCAGGCGGCCTGGATTAGTTTGCTATTTATGTTAAAAAATATCGAACATGTAAATGACCCGGTGTTCATTAACTGGCAGTGCCATTATTTACGGGTGCAGCCTTGTCAAAATAATCGCAGTAGTAAAAATGATGTTAAAAGCTACGGGATATCATCTCCAGGCTGCAGATAAGGCCGACGGTTTATCTCCGCTAAGCGTTGCGCATTCGTTAGCGGGCATCGTCTGGTCAGGGAACGTCGCTTCGCCCCGGCAGGCGCTCGCCCGTCAGGATCAACATGCTATTCAGCGGCAGTGTCCTTTTCGCGGTGAGACAGGATGCGCTCAAGATTCTCTTCTAACCAGTCTGCCAGCCCTACGACCTGCTCCCCGACTTCACGCCCCAGCGGCGTCAGGCGGTATTCCACATGCGGTGGCACGACATCATAGGCTATACGTTGCACAAAGCCGTCCTCTTCCAGATAGCGCAGGCTCTGGGCCAGCATACGTTCACTGACGCCCCCCACCGCACGACGGAGTTCGCTAAATCGCAGCGTTTTATCTTTAAGCGCGAGCAGGATCAGCACGCTCCAGCGACTGGTGATACGCTTTAACAGGTCGCGTGACGGACAGTTAACATTGAGCAACTCGCCCCGGCTAAATTTTTCGCTCAGTTTTTCAGACATTTAACGCTTTCACCCCATGCTAACAATTCTGTAAGTACTTACTAAAAGTTAGTTTATCGCTTAGGCTGCCTTTTACCAACTGTCATCTTAAGGAGTAACCTCATGATCGCTGTTACGGGTGCCACTGGCCAACTGGGCCGTTTAGTCATTAATGCATTAAGCAAAAAAGTTGCGGCAGACAAGATTGTTGCCACCGTACGCACGCCTGTTAAAGCGGCGGATATTGCCGCATTGGGCGTTAACGTGCGTGAGGCGGATTACAATAAACCTGAGACGTTAGCGGACGCCTTTGCAGGGGTCGAAAAATTGCTGCTCATTTCGGGAAGCGAAGTCGGCCAGCGTGAACCTCAACACAGAGCCGTTATTGAGGCCGCCAGGTCCGCAGGTGTGAAATTTATTGCCTATACCAGCCTGCTGCATGCGGATACCTCTCCGCTTTCGCTCGGGATCGAGCACCGCGCAACCGAAGCCATGCTGGCGGCGTCAGGTGTGCCTTATGCCTTGCTGCGCAACGGCTGGTACACGGAAAACTATGCAGCGAGCATCGCACCTGCTCTGGCACATCATGCGTTCATTGGTGCGGCGGGCGAAGGACGGATTTCGTCTGCTGCGCGTCAGGACTATGCCGATGCGGCGGCTGAAGTGATGGTTCGTGACGATCAGGCAGGGAAGGTCTACGAACTGGCAGGCGATCACAGCTACACCCTGGCTGAATTTGCCGCTGAGATTGCCGCGCAAAGCGGTGAGCAGGTTGATTACGTTAACCTGCCGCAGGCAGACTTTGCGGCGGCGCTGAAAGGCGCAGGCTTACCGGCGCCGTTGGCGGACTTACTGGCGGACTCTGATGTCGGCGCGTCTCAGGGCGGTCTGTTCGATGATTCCCGCGCGCTGAGCCAGCTTATTGGTCGTCCAACCACGCCTTACCAGGACGTGATTCGCGCCACGCTGGTACAAGGATAAGATCAGCCGAATCGCAGGCGTTTTGCCCTGCGATCGCGCCGTTGTTTACCGGAGCAGAGTCGCCGGCAGGCAACGGCGGATTTCTCCCCTGTCGGTTTTTACTCTGCCAGGCGCACGTCCCTTCTCTCTTCTCGCCCTGCCCTTCTCCACATGGAGCACGCCATTGTTCGGTACACGCCGAAGCATCGCATTCTGCCGCGCGTAAACTGCCCGCATGCTTACTCATGGAGATCTAAAATGATTGCTGTTCTTTTTGAAGCAGAAGCCTTACCCGCAGCGCAACAACGCTATCTTGCGCTGGCGGCTGAGTTGTCGTCCGGGCTGGCTGAATTACCGGGGTTTATCCAGATTGAAAGGTTCCAGAGCCTGAGTACGCCCGGAAAGATCTTATCGCTCTCCTGGTGGGAAGATGAGAGTGCAGTAAAAAACTGGCGAGAAAACAGAGAACATCAGTCAGCGCAGGAAGAAGGTAAAAGCCATATTTTTTCACATTACCGGATACGCGTTGCTCAGGTGATGCGCGACTATTCAGGGCCAGAGGGACGTCATCATGTTTGATATTCATGTCGTATTCAGCAACACGCCAGGCGCGCTTGCCGCCTTTGGCACGCTTCTCGGCCAGCATGGCATTGGTCTGGAAGGGGGCGGTGTGTTTTCTACGCCCCAGGAGAGCCATGCCCACTTCCTTGTTGAAGATGGCCCCAAAGCCCAACAGGTATTGTCGCAGGCCGGTTTTGACGTCAGGGACGTTAAAAAGCCACTCATCAGAAAGCTGGCACAGGCGCGGCCGGGGGAGCTGGGCGAAATTGCGCGGATTATTGCGCAAAACGGCATTAATATATGCGTTCAGTACAGCGATCACAGTAACCGCCTCATCCTGCTCACAGATGACGATTTGCGGGCTGGCAACCTGACCCGTCAATGGACATGCGCGACAGAATGAAACTGATCCCTTCCCGCCATCATCAGGATAATCAGCCCTCGCTGGAGATCAGCATGTCTGTGGTCGCCTCGGCGATGGCAGATGCCTCCAGAATGCACATGCTTTGTGCATTGATGGATGGCCGGGCCTGGACCGCCACTGAGTTGAGCGTGGTGGCCGATATCGCCCCGTCAACCGCCAGTGGCCATTTGAATAAGCTGCTTGATACGGGCCTGCTCGTCTGTGTGGTGCAGGGAAGGCATCGTTATTACAGCCTGGCCGGTCGCGAGGTTGCCAGCCTGCTGGAAAATCTGATGGGCGTTTCAGTAGCGCCCGGCACCCCGCTTAAAACCACGACGCCAAACCGTCTGAGGCGAGCCCGAACCTGCTACGATCATCTGGCCGGCGAAATTGCCGTAGCCATCTATGATTTTCTGCAACTGGAAGGCTGGATATGTGAGGACGGCACTGGGCTCACGCCACGTGGCACAGCTAACTTCGCAAATGCAGGGATTGCGCTTGCGCCCCGCTCCCGGCGAAAAGCCTGCTGTCCCTGCCTGGACTGGAGTGAAAGACGCTTCCATGCCGGAGGCGAAGTGGGTGCTGCCTTGTTACGCTTTCTGTTGCAAAAGCACTGGCTGGTTCAGGCGGCGGGATACCGGGAACTGGTTGTGACAGACAGCGGCAAACTGGCCCTTCAGCGTCTGTTCAACATCAGCCTGAGCTGACGCACACTTTACGTCGCCCGTTAGTTCTACGGGTGACGAAGCACGTAAGGCTTATTGCTCAGCGTTCGGGTTCTTTGTCCAGCCGCATCAGCAAGGTATCGTGATAAACGCCGTTGACATAAAGCGCGGCCACATCCGTGCCATAGGTCTGAAACCCTGCCGAGCGGTAAAGCCGGACGGCCGCCGTATTGGTGGTGCTCACGGCGAGCTTCAGGCAGCAGCATTCACTGGCTTCGGCTATCGCGGCCGTGAGTAACGCCTTTGCCAGCCCGCTTCCACGCCATTCCGGGCACAGATACATTCCCCAGATGGTGGCGTAATGGCGCTGTTTCTGCGCGGCATTAAAGCGCACACCGACGATGCCACCCAACCGGCCCCGATCGTCTGCTCCTGCCAGCACGCAGTTTTCACGTAGCCTTGCCGCAAAAAACGCGTCAGGCTGATGACGCTCAGTGTCATAATCTGCGCCAAAGGCAGCGGGATGACGCTTGAGCCCGTCAAGCCTGATAGTCCGAAATGCCGCCATATCCCGGTCAGTGAGACGCTGTAAGGTATAAGGTTTCACGCTAAATTGTCCTTCGCGGTCTTGTTCACGCCATTGTGCTCCATCGTGACATTTTTGTGTATTATCACCTTCACCTGCGTCATAAACATTACCCTCCGGGTAGATTAAAATTTATTTCGTTGTTACCTAAGAGATTCATCTGAAATGCATTTACGGCTAAACCCGCCATATTTAGTTGAATTGACTGTGTTTTATTCAATGCATACGATTAATAGACAATTTTTATTACGTTCATAGACAATCTGCATTGTTGTTCCTGCCTGCGAGAGGTCTATAATTCCTTCTTTGTGCAACCCCGTTCGCTCAGGAGGCCGTTATTAATACTTATCGCCAGCAACTCAATGCATTCGAAGAGAATCGTGCCGGGGCGGAAGTTGAGTATCAATACGATCCCCATGAACTAAAGCTGGACCGCATGCAAGATTCTGAACCCGAGCCGGAGCTGATTGAAGGCTTACCGGCTCCGGATGCGCTGACGCCTGCCGATCGCTACCTTGAGCTGTTCGAAGCCGTCCAGATGTCAGGCATTTTCGAGGACAGTAAAACTTTCCCCGACTGCTCGCCTAAGTACGATCCTCTGGATGTGCTGATGCGCTATCGTCGTCAAAAGCGCAGCAAGGAGTTCGACCTGTCGCGTTTTGTTGCTGAGCATTTTTATATGCCGGGCATTAATGAAAGCTTTTACGTCTCGAATCCCGACAAGACGCTCAACGAGCATATTGACGATCTGTGGCCGGTGCTGACCAAAATGCCGCAGCAGCATATGCCGCACTCATCGCTGCTGCCGTTGCCCAAACCCTATGTCGTACCGGGCGGTCGCTTCGGTGAAACCTACTACTGGGACTCTTACTTCACCATGCTTGGTTTGGCGGAGTCGGGCCGCGACGACCTGCTGCGCCACATGGCGGACAACTTCGCGTGGCTGATCGATAACTACGGCCATGTCCCAAACGGCAACCGTACCTATTACCTCAGCCGCTCACAGCCGCCGGTGTTCGCTCTGATGGTTGAGCTGTTCGAAGAAGATGGTGTGCAGGGCTCTCAGCGCTATCTGGAGCAACTGATGAAAGAGTATCAGTTCTGGATGGATGGCGCGGGCTCGCTGATGCCAAACCAGGCTTACCGCCATGTGGTCAGAATGCCTGACGGCTCGCTGCTGAACCGCTACTGGGACGACCGCGATACGCCGCGCGACGAATCCTGGATTGAAGATGTGGAAACGGCGCGTCATTCAAAACGTCCGGCAAGCGAAGTTTACCGCGATCTGCGCGCAGGGGCGGCATCGGGATGGGATTACTCGTCACGCTGGCTGCGTAACCCAAAACGCCTGGCCAGTATTCGCACGACACAATTTATCCCTATCGATCTCAATGCGCTGTTGTACAAGCTTGAGTTGATGATAGCCACGCTCTCGCATGCTAAAGGTGAAGAGCTGACTGCGCTGGCCTGGCAGAAAAAGGCCGAGGCGCGTAAGCGGGCGATTACCCGTTACCTGTGGGACAGCACGGCAGGAGTCTTTCGCGATTATGACTGGCGCCGTGCGCGCTTCGGTGCCTTTACCGCCGCCGCCGTCGTGCCGCTGTTTGTCGGGCTGGCAACGCCCTATCAGGCCCACCTGCAAGCTATCGCCCTGCGCCACCTGCTGCTCAGCAACGGCGGCCTGCTGACCTCAATGGTGGAAAGCGGTGAACAGTGGGATAAACCGAACGGTTGGGCGCCCATGCAGTGGATGGCCGTTGTGGGCTTAAACAACTATGGGGAAGAGTCGCTGGCGAACGAGATTGCCGTTAACTGGCTGACCACGGTGAACAATTTCTACCAGCTGCACCATAAGCTGGTAGAAAAGTACGATATCAGCGGCGATCGTGCCCGCCCGGGCGGCGGTGGCGAATATCCGTTACAGGACGGCTTCGGCTGGACAAACGGCGTAACGCGTCGCCTGATGGCGATGTACGGTCATTTAATGGCTGACTAACCGCCGCAGAAGCACGTAAAAAAGCCGGGAACATTTCCCGGCTTTTTACTGCCTGCGGCACCGCAAACGCATTATTTCTTCGCTTCAACGCCTGGCTGCGCGGAGCGCTGCAGGAACTGTTGCGTCACCTCAGGCAGATGCTGGAACAGCCATTCAGCCATCGCAATCTCCTGATTGCGAATTTCGCTCAGCACTCTGACACCTTCGCTGTCACCGACCTGTTCTGCTGCTGCAATCAGGCTGGTATAGCTGGCGATCTCTGCGTTCTCGAACACATAGCCGCTCATCGCCCCTTTCACGACTTCATCAGAGGTGAACATACCGCCGATCGCCTGCCCCATTGCCGCCATTTTTCCCATCACGTCTTTCATGATGGAGTGGTCAATGCCGTGACGATCCAGCAACTGCTCAAGCAGCTGAAGCTGATGTTTGGTTTCTTCCAGATGCTGTGCCAGGCGTTGTTCCAGTGCCGGGTAGTGCTCAAGGCGGCCCGACATTTTGCTCAGCATGCTCTCGGCCTGCTTCTCCATGGCATGCGCATCGCGTAGCCAGTCATGATAGTTTTCAATCGCCGTGGTCATTTTGCTGCTCCTTCAACCGTGCTGATTGCCTGAGCAAGAGTAGTGAGTTTTACATCGGTTTGTTTTTCCTCCTCAAGCGTCAGTGCCAGCAGCTTCGCCGCTTTGGTGTAGCCTAGCTTGAGTGCCAGCGCCTGCAGGGTACCGTAGGTCGCGATTTCATAATGCTCAACTTTTTGCGCCGCTCCGATCAATCCCTGATCGCGTACCTCTCCCTTTTCTACCGACTCGATAATTTCCTGTGCTTCTTCCGCCAGCCCTTCCAGCGCATGACATTTCATACGTTTAATTTTTACCTCGGGCGTGGCCTCAACTAATTCATCCAGACGCTCAATTTGCCCGCTTGTCTCTTCAAGGTGCTGATTAAACGCAGCAACCAGATTTTCATCACTGGCAGCGCGCGCCATTTTTGGCAGAGCCCGGGCAATCTGTTTTTCTGCACTGTAAACATCTGACAGGTCGTGGATGAAAAGATCATTTAACGTTTTAACAGTCATGAAAAGAGCCTCATTAATTAAACAGCAGCACCGAGGTTTCAGCGCCGAATCAGTCAATCGCACTTTATATAACCTTAGTGGAGTTGGCGGGAATAGTGTTTAACTTTGCAAAACCTGACAACATAAGTGGCATTAAAAATGCATTTTTTCTTTCATTACCAGTGATTTATCTTTTTAATTTAAATTTATTAAAAATGAGGATCTGTTTAAATTCAGCCAAATCTGTACGAATATTCCCATTCGCGTACAACTTAGCACCCAAGGAAAATAATGCCCATTCCGCCCATTGGATTGAGGTTCCATTTTTTATATTTATTTTTTGATGTCAGCGGAGCGCTGAAAAAGACACCGGAAAGGGGGCGTTCTTTCCGGTAAGATTCTTGCGACCTCACACCAGAGCGTGTTTTCACAACAGGTCAGACGGGAAGACAGAAGCGTACTGAACGTATTTCCCTTTTTTAAACCGCCAAAGATAATAGCAAGTCATTGTAAGTAAATGATTAACTACGACGGCTTACTTTACCTCCTTTGCGGCCTGCTTCGATCGCTCGCTGCGGGTCATTCTTAAAGTTCCCACCGCTGTTCTGCCCGCCTTTACGCCCGGCCTCTGCCGCGCGCTCTTTATCTGCGGCGAAATTACCCGCGCCACCACGATATTGCGTCATTCTGTATTCTCCTCAAATTTCATTATTCAACTGGCACAGTTAAAGCTGCATTACCTTAACGGCTACAGAATTAAATGTAGCCATAAAAATCACCTTATCAAGCATAAACGCTGAGCTCTGGCGTGGGTTGCCAGACAAAACCTTTTTGCGGCTCATCCCTTTAATTCTTTAGTAACGAAACTATCTAAACAAGAAACTTAACGAGAATGCCGATCATGTCAGCCTTGTGACAGCCACTCTTCCCGCCCATATTAATCGATCGATTCATTAAAAATTCCACCCCGTTTTTCTTTATAAGCGAAGCGGTAAATCGGATCAGCATCACGGAACGTCGTCAATATGATCAATAAATGTTCTTTTTAACCACACCTGATAAAGCAAATTCAACAACATCACACTTCCATCATCTGAAAATAAGCGAAGCGGTAAATTCGTTAATTATCGATGTTTCTGTTAAAAGCAGATCATTAAATAATCAAAAAAGCATCAATTCGTAAAATGGTCATGAAAAATAAAAGAGAAGAAGGTAAAAAAGGTGTTTTAAATAAGCGAAGCGTTGAGGAATAAAAAAAAACGCCCTGACGGGCGTTGCTTTCAGATTATTCTGTTCCGTTACTGTTGTAAAAACGTCAGTAAATCCTGATTGAGTTGGTCCTGATGCGTGACGGCAAAACCATGTGGGCCATTGTCATAGATCTTAAGTTCCGAACCCGGTATCAGCGCATGTGCCAGCTTGCCCGTGGCTTCAAAAGGCACTATCTGGTCATGACTGCCGTGAATAATTAAGGCTGGCACATCCACTTTCCCCAGATCTGCGCGGAAATCTGTTTCGGCAAACGCGGTAACACAGTCCAGCGTTGCTTTAAGCGATGCCAGTAAAGCGATGTTTAAGGTCTGCGTGAGCACGCCTTCTGAAACCTGCTGACCGGCATTGGTGCCATAAAACGGCGCAGCAAACTCGTTGATAAACTGCGCGCGATCTTTCAACAACCCCTGTTTAATGCCGTCAAAGACCGATTTCTCGACACCTTCGGGATGATCGTCAGTCTGGCCGAAAATCGGCGTTACCGCCCCCAGCAGCACCAGCTTTTTAACCTTATCTGTCCCGTATTTGCCGATGTAGCGTGACACATCCCCGCCGCCCATTGAGAAGCCAATCAGGGTCACGTCTCTGAGTTGCAGATGTTCAATCAGGCAATGAATGTCGTCAGCAAAGGTGTCGTAATCGTAACCGTCCCAGGGCTGATCGGAACGCCCAAAGCCACGTCGGTCAAAGGCGATGGCGCGGTAGCCGCGTTCTGCAAGAAAATTGAGCTGACTGTCCCACATGTCCGCATCCAACGGCCAGCCATGACTAAACAATACTGGCTGACCTTTACCCCAGTCTTTGTAATAGAGATTATATCCATCTTTGCTTTTAAACAGACTCATGCGTGCCTCGCTCCAGGTGGAAGTCATTACGCCTCAGGCCTCCGCCGCTCATGTTGCCGCGACAGCGCTGGCAGAATGGTGATACCACATAAGCCTGGCAGAGGGCGAAAAATGTTCCAGTCGCGGGAAGCGTCCTTATAAGCCTTCCCCGTGTGACAGGGCGACGCCACATTTGCCATTTTTTTTGATGCTGTACATGGCCTCATCGGCCCGGGCGAGCGCGCTGTCAAAGTTCTCGGGGCTGTTAACCTGAACCACACCAATCGAAGCGCCAATGGACGCTGTACCGTTAGCCAGTTCGAAGGGCTGCAGGGCAGCTTCAAGACAGGCTTGTGTGAGTTTATCTGTGAGCGGATGGGACAAGGCGAAAGGGATCAACAAAACAAATTCATCTCCGCCCAGTCGGCCAATAATGACATTAGACGGACAGGCGGCGATAAAGCGCTGGCTGAGCTGAATCAGAACGTCGTCGCCGCTGCGATGCCCCAGCGTATCGTTGACGTGTTTGAAATTATCTAAATCAATAAAGGCAATGCAAAACACGGCTTCCGTTTTCATATCGCGAAAATGGGTGAGTAATGCATGGCGGTTAGTTAACTGCGTAAGAGGATCATGCATCGCCAGTGTCGCCAGCTGCTCTTCGTACTGTTTCTCTTTGGTCATATCAATATGGGTGCCCGTTACTTTGGAGGGCCTTCCCTGCTCGTCCCATTCGCTGACCCGACCGCGATCCAGTACCCAGGTGATCTTGCCCGTTTTGCCCACCATGCGGTGCAACGCCTCATAGAAAGGTGCCTTTCCGTTAATATGATCGTAGAAAGCCTTCAATACGTCGCTGGCATCGTCCGGATGCAGGCAGGATTTCCATACGTCGAAATGCGCACCGACTTCTTTGGGCTGAAAACCCAGCATCGATCCCCAGCGTCGGTTAAAAATGACCAGTTTGCCGCTGGGAATATCCAGCTGCCACAAGCACAGTCCTGTTCCGTCCAGTGCGGCGCTTAATTTATTACGGGCATCGTGCGCAATACGCTTTAATCGCGCATTGTGCTTTTTTAAATTCGCGATTTGCTGCCGCAGAGCTTCTTCAGACATAGCGATTACTGGAAAGGGAAATGACTATTTTGCCAGTGCCAGAGGTTGTGTAAAGCAGCCTACTCAAAAGAAGACGAGACGCGGATAAAATCCACACACACAGGATTTCCCACGCTTAACGGCCACCGGGCCAGCACACGACAAAATCTTAAGGGGAAAAAGACAGTGTGTTTCCTCTGTCGTTACCCGCCTTATTTTCCCGTTAACAGGATGATGAAAATTCAACCTGATGTCAGCCTGTACGTTTTCTTCTATAGAAAACTCAGGTTTCTTAAAGAACGGAGGACCTGTTACAAACTCATTCATCTAACTCAATGACTTTTAATGAAAAATAAAGATGACAAATGTAACGATGACATTTTTCTGCAAACTCATAATCACACTTAAATATCTTTCGGGTGTTAATTAAAGACGTCAGCACGACATCAAGGAGATAAATTATGGCCCGGTTAATGACCCTTTCTTTTCACGGCAGCCAGTGTGAAAACCCGTCACAGCAGGATGTACACCTTACCGAAGCATGCTTTTCAGGCGATATGTTTTTTACCCAACTGCGCGGCAGCAACTGCCCTGTAAAAGATTACGCCTCAGACAGCGCCGCTCCCGATCGTTTCTGTGTCAGTAATGCTGTTCTGGATAATCATTTCCACAATAGCAAAACCCAGACCGCGATATTCATCTGACAATCACTGTCTATGATTTTCCCGGAAAGATTTATTACCCGTAATAAGGCACGCTTTATGTAATTAATGACGTTAGCACCTTTCGGATGCATACATACAGAGGATTAATATCATGAAAAAGATGATTGTTAGCTCAATGATTGTAGCCGTATTAGTGTTTACTGGCGGAGCCGCTGCCGCTGAATCTTTTAAAGACAGCCACACGTTAAATAACGAAGTCGTATCCGCGCAGGCGGCCCAGGCGATGAATGATATTCAGCTTTCTCGCAACGCGTTATTTAACGGTCAGACGCAACAGGCAAAAGCGCTGGCCACCCAGGCAGAAACCTACCTGAAAGATAATAGCGTGGACTGGACCAAATATATTCGCTACGACAAGAAAGCTCCTATGAATGGCGATAACTATATTCGTATCGGTTCTGACGTCTCCGTTTCAGAAGATTATCAGTTTTCGAAACAGAAAAATGATGCTATCGATCAGGCCAACCAGCATATCAAAGCGGGTGATAAACAGGGCGCGCTTGATGCGCTGAAACTGGCAGGCGTTGCCGTTACCGAAACGCAGGAACTGATGCCGTTGCAGCAGACTGAAAACGATGTTTCCAGCGCACTCGCCATGATGAAACAGGACAAATACTATCAGGCAGGTATGTTGCTGAAATCCGCTGAAGAAGGGGTAATTTATGATACTCAAACCTATTCTGAGCTTCCTGTGAGCCCAACGATGCACCACACCCAAACGGGCGCTCATGCGCAGACAGGGAATAAAGGCTAATCATCGCAGTTAATAAAAACGACGTTATTTAACTGCTCTGTCGCTTTCATTATTTCGAATGAAAGCGACATTTTTTATACATATCCATTAGCAACTTTCTCCATGTTTTTTTCTGCATTAGCGTTTTGAATCCCTTCACCTCCGCAAAGCGAAATTGCTTTCTCTTTATTAAGCTGTTTTGTCACGTGCTTATGGAACGGCTAAAAGTCACGTGACTGCTCGTAACATACGGTTATGTTATCCCCACGGCATCGTATCCTTTCTATAGATAACCCAGGTAATTATCTGCGGCTAACCTTAAGGACAGGTTTTATAAAAAAAGGAGGTGCGGTTATAAACTGCCACTCTTCTTTGCCGATAAACGAAATGTAATGGCTTTTATCACAAAAATAATAAGATCACTTATCGGGGAAAAACATGAAAATCACAACCGGCCGTAAAATCGCCTTCGCGTTCGGCATCATCGTTATTGTTTCGCTGATTGGCAGCAGCTTGTCGATCGCCAATTTTCTTAAACTGCGTCAGGCCAACACCTGGAACATCCACAGTTATCAGGTCATGAGCGTCAGCGACAGTATGCTGACCGATATGGTGAATATGGAGACGGGCGTGCGTGGGTTTGTTGTTTCAGGCAATGACAATTTCCTGGCACCGTTTAACGCTGGTAAAACCGCTTTCGATCAGAAGTACAATCAGCTTCGCAGCATGACGGCGGATAATGCCGAGCAGCAGCAAAGGCTGACCTCGCTGCTTGAACTGCATAACAGTGTTCAGGCTGTGGACGATCAACTGATCGCCTTGCGCCGGGATGTAAACAGCGGCAAACAACCGCTGGAAACGCTGACGCATTTCTTTCAGGAGGGCCGTGATAAGGCATTTATGGATCGCTATCGCGCCCTTGCCGCTGAATTCAACAATGCGGAAGCCACGCTGTTAACTAAACGCTCTGAAGAGGTGAACAGCCTGGCCTTTGCCACCAAAATGACGCTGAGCCTGGCCGGTATTATTACGATTCTGCTTTCGATTATTCTGGGTACGATTATTACGCGCAGCATTATCCGCGCACTGGGCGGCGAGCCAAAAGCGGCGGCCGATATTGCCGGAATGATTGCGCAGGGTAACCTGACCGTGGACATTGCTGTTCCGCTTAAAGGCCAGGGCAGCCTGATGGCGTCGCTTGAAGCCATGCGTCAGCAGTTGGTCACCATCGTCAGCGGCATTCAGTCGTCTGCGGAGCTGATCAACAATTCAGCCAACGAAATCGCGCAGGGCAATATCGATCTGGCTCAGCGCACAGAAGAGCAGGCTGCCGCGCTTGAACAAACGGCTGCCAGCATGGAAGAACTTACCGCCACCGTTCGTCAGAATACTGACAACGCACGTCACGCGAATACTCAGGCCGACACTACATCACATGTGGCGATTCAGGGCGGGGATGTCGTGAAGCAGGTGGTGGAAACCATGCGCTCTATTTCAGAAAGCTCGGGCAAAGTTGCCGAAATCATTTCAGTCATTGAAGGCATTGCATTCCAGACCAATATCCTGGCACTTAACGCCGCCGTTGAAGCCGCAAGAGCGGGCGAAGGTGGACGCGGATTTGCGGTCGTCGCCGGTGAGGTGCGTTCGTTGGCCTTACGCAGTTCAACCGCGGCCAAAGAGATCAAAGATTTGATCACACAGTCGGTCGAGCATGTGGCGAAAGGCTCAGGCCTGGCAAGAGAAGCCGGTAATACGATGGAGGAGATCGTGAAATCGGTGCAGGGCGTAACGACCATTATGGGCGAAATAACCATCGCATCGGACGAGCAGAGCAATGGTATCGGTCAGGTCAGCATTGCCGTTAGCCAGATGGATCAGGTTACCCAGCAGAACGCCGCGCTCGTTCAGCAGGTTTCCTCCGCCGCGCAGGGCATGCTGGAACAAACCGTAATGCTGCGCAACGCAGTGTCTATTTTCCGCACCGAAAGAAGCGGCACTCTCGCGACGCCGGCTTTCCGATAACTGACGCGCTTTTCTTCCGATAACCGCGTTTTATCGCCTCACCCGGGCCAGCGCCTCGCTGGCCCGGCCATGTTACAGCATGATATATCACCGTACGCGGTCCCCGCGCATCCCCAATAAAAAGCATTTCACAAAGCGCCAATGATCACTAAAGTGAGCATAACCTCACTCACTACTGGCGCTATTATGTTTACGAAAACGTATCAGGTTGACGAAAAGCACATCGATTTTCAGGGCGTGGTGGACGGACTCTACTATCCGTTTTATATGGAATGGACACGTCACGCTTTTATGAAAGAGCACCTTGGTGTCGATCTCGAAGAAGAGTTTACCGCGGGTCGTATTCATATGCTGCTGGAGTACACCCTGCGCTTCAAAAAGAGCCTGAAGAAAGGTGATGAGATGCAGGTGACCTGTACACTGGCGGCCAATGAAAAACGCAACCGCGTTAACTTCATCCAACAAATTCTGGTGAATAATGTCGTTTATGCCGAGGCGGTTTTCACCGGCACCTGTCTGGAAAACGGTCGCCCTGCCATCCCTGAATTTTTGCGCAGTGCAATACCGGATAACCCGTCATAACGCGGCTTCAGGCCGCTTCATTGCAGCACCATCCGCTCCCCGACACTGACAGTGTTGAGAGCGAAACCTACGCTGAAGGGCATGCGCATTGTTGACGTCACCGCATGCCCTTTGTGAATAGCGTGATGCACCTCACCAGACTTTAATTGTGTCCGTAATGTGACCTAAATATGACACGCGCGATGCCGATAACGTTAGTGGACCCGAGCCGATCGACCTCCCTGTAAACAGGTCGCTGTCTCTCCACTACGTGGTCAACTCTTTGACCTTTTTACGGCTATAAATGGAGAGTGCTATGTTTTCCTTTACGCGTTTTAAACCGGGCAAAACCCCGCTGAATATCTCCGACGATCGGAGTAACGTACAGGCGATCAAAGCCTGTAGCGGCTGGATTGAATTTACGCCCGAGGGCATCATTCTTACGGCCAACCCGGTCTTCCTGGCGGTCACGGGCTACCAGCTCAGTGAAATTACCGGCCAGCATCATCGTATGTTCTGTAAGCCAGACTTTGTGCGCTCTCGTGAATATGCCGAATTCTGGGCAACCCTGGCATCAGGCCAGTCTTTCAGCGGCATCTTTGAACGCTACAGAAAAAATAAAAGTCTGCTCTACTTAAGCGCCAACTATTTCCCCGTGAAAGACAAACACGGCACCGTGAAGAAAATCATCAAAATCGCCAATGACATCACTGACCGGCACGAAGAGCTGACGCATAAAGAAGCGATTATTACTGCGTTGAACAACTCCATGGCGATGATCGAATTTACCCCGCAGGGCGAGATCCTCAACGCCAATAAAAACTTTCTGACGCTGATGGAATACGATCTTGCGGCGATTCAGGGTAAACACCACCGTATATTCTGTTTTGATACCTTTTACAAAGAAAACCCTGATTTTTGGCAGAAAATTCAACATGGACGCGCGTTCACCGGGCGTTTTGAAAGGGTAACGGCATCAGGAAAACGTGTCTGGCTTGAGGCCAACTACAACCCGGTTAAAGATGCTGCGGGGCACATTTATAAAGTGATTAAGCTGGCTTCGGATATCACCCAACGTGTCGTCACGGCGCAGGAGGTTGCGGATATTGCCATGAATACCTCTGAAAAAACGTCGCATCTCACCGCGAATACCAATGAGGTTCTGAGCCAAACGGTGCGAAATGCAGAATCCATGGCCTCTCAGGTAACAGCCGCTGCGGAGATCAGTGACAAACTGAATTATTCGGCCAAAGACATCAAAGAGATTGTCTCCACGATTCACAACATTGCCGGACAAACCAATATTCTGGCGCTGAACGCCGCCATTGAGGCCGCACGCGCGGGCGAAGCGGGACGTGGGTTTGCGGTAGTCGCGGAAGAAGTCAGACGTCTTGCCGCCTCCACCTCTCAGGCAACGCAGAAAATCAGTAAGGTAGTTGAAGAAAATGCCAGTCTTATCGGCGACATGCATCAGCAGCTTGATGGCATCAACAGTTTTCTCACGACGGAAAACGACAAGATGATTCATCTCTCAGACAGTATTCAGGAAATTTTCAGCGGTGTGAACGAATGCGTTACGGTGATTCATCGACTGAATGTGTGACGGCACAGGCGATGTTGCAGGCAGACATTGGCGACACCGCCTGAGATGTCATCGCCACGGCAGCGCCCCACCCGCTGGCGCGTGATTGTTTGGCTCGTCAGTCCCTGCCACTACCCGCCCTCTACGCGCCTGTATTTTATTCTCGCCGCCTGCGCGTCAGCCCGACAGAGGCCCACCCGCTGGCGCGTGATTGTTTGGCTCGTCAGTCCCTGCCACTATCCGCCCTCTACGCGCCTGTATTTTAATTTCGCCGCCTGCGCGTCAGCACGGCAGAGGCCGGTACTGGGGATTGCGCTATCGCCGGTATCTTTTGCTGTCCGTCTGAGAAAGGGGTGCGGACGCCATTACCTTGCGCTGCGCTCCTCAGGTATTTCGTTGTCTTACGCAGAGCGCCTTCGCTTAAGCCGATGATAAAAACGCAGCTGGGTTGCCCGAAGTGAAATCAGTCCAGCTGAACGAACGCCTGTCAATCGAATCATCCCCCGATTCATTTGGATAACAAAAACGTCCCCAATGTTTTTTGTCATCATTCAACAAGTTATGATTAACAATTCCGCCGGTGTGCTGGCAATTTTTAATGGCTTCCGTCTTGAAACAGGCCGTCCGCTGCCCCTGCCGTTTTTTCAGTCGGAACAGCAAACATGGCGAGGGAACCCGCTAAATTACTGCTGCTCGCGTATTTTACGCCACCCTCTCATCTTCGGGCTGCACGCCAGGCAAGAAAGTCCGCGTGCTTATACCGCACTGGATCGCTTTGCCTGCCACTGTGATAAACATCACTTTTTTTAATCTATTTCTAAATATGAATCCATCAGTGCCGATAATCTAAGACGACCCGCGCCGGACGCTTTACTTTTCACAGGCAGCAAATTCCCCGACACAGGCCAAAATCGTTTGTCCCTTTTATCTGAAAAAGATGGAGAGCGTTATGTTTGCCCTGACTCGTTTTATGCCCGGTAGCGCTTCATGGGGGTCCGCAGATGATCAGACCAACACGCAGGCGATCAAAGCCAACATTGGCTGGATTGAATTTACGCCTGACGGCAGCATCATTACGGCAAACGAGCCTTTTCTTGAACTGACGGGTTACACGCTCAACGAGATTGCGGGTCAGCACCATCGCCTGTTCTGCGATGATAACGTCGTGCGCTCCAGCGACTACGCGCATTTCTGGCAAACCCTGGGCGCCGGTCACTCCTTTAGCGGCATTTTTGAGCGCTTTCGCAAAAATCACAGCCGGCTGTATTTAAGCGCGACGTATTTTCCTGTGAAGGATCGTCACGGCGCGGTAAAAAAAGTCATCAAAATCGCCAACGACATTACTAATAAACATGAAGCGTTGAAGCATAAAGAAGCCATTATCACCGCCCTAAATAACTCTATGGCCATGATCGAGTTCACCCCGCAGGGCGAGGTTGTTGATGCCAATAACAATTTTCTGAAATTAATGGGCTACCCGCTTGATGGCCTCAAGGGCAAACATCATCGTATGTTTTGCTATGATGAATTTTATAAAGAGCACCCTGATTTTTGGCAAAAGATCCAGCAAGGCCGGGCTTTTACTGGACGTTTTGAGCGGGTCACCGCCTCAGGCAAACGCGTCTGGCTGGAAGCCAGCTACAACCCTATAAAAGATGATGCTGAGCACGTTTATAAGGTCATCAAACTGGCATCTGATATTACCGAACGTGTTGAGAATGCTAAACGGGTTGCTGACATTGCCGTCACAACGTCGGAAGAGACGTCTCAGATCACCTTTAATGCGAATGATGTACTGGGTGAAACCATCCGTAATGCGGAATCGATGTCGTCACAGGTCAGTGCGGCAGCAGAAATTGGCGATAAGCTCAATCATTCTTCGATGGATATTAAAGAAATCGTCTCGACGATCAACGCCATCGCCGGGCAAACCAATATTCTGGCGTTAAACGCCGCGATTGAGGCGGCACGTGCAGGCGAAGCGGGGCGTGGATTTGCCGTGGTGGCCGAGGAGGTCCGGCGACTGGCGGCCTCGACATCGCAGGCGACGCTTAAAATCACCAGAGTGGTGGAAGAAAATACCACCCTTATTGAAAACATGACCCAGCAACTTGAAGAAATTAAACGCTTTCTTACTGCCGAGAATGACAAAATCAGCAACCTCTCGCGCAGTTTTCAGGAGATTAATCGCGGGGTGAATGAATTCGTGACGGTTATTCATCGGCTCAATGTATAGACGTGGGAAAGTCATGCCAGCGCTGAATACGCTGGCTTCTTCTTGCCCTGGCTAACAGGACAAATACGATCCGCTGCGCCCCGCCGATTAGGTTGCGTCCCGCAGGCTGAATGCACCCAACCCGGCCAAGAACGCCGGCGCGCGGTTCCTCTTCTGGACATCACACTCTCCCTTCATCTTTTAGTCACAGACATTCGCCAGGATGGCCGATTGAGATGCGCGTCCCCTTGATTAACCAGCACGATGATGCCGGGATCTGTGCTCCCGCGCAGGTGTGTTATCGCCCCCTCATCATTGCATCAGGCTTCTGCTGTCCTGTGACATCCCGGCCAGACAGAGAAGACGTCCTCTCTACATGCCCGTGCAAGATCGCACAGGCGAGGAACCCATTAATGATTTTGCCGGAATCTGCTCAATACTGAGGTAGGACGATGACAACACGGAGAATGCTGTTGAAAGGTACGATTGCCACTCTGGGCGGTATGGCCGCCGCCCGCGCTATTGGTGCGGAACACCGCCCTAACGACGTGGGCCGTAAGTTTGCCGCGGACGGCCGGGTTGTGCCGTTTAGGGGAAACACGATTATTTGCCATCTGCCGCAGCAAGGTGAAGGCTCGGAACCCTTCGATGCCCTGCTTGATGTCTATCGTGAGTTACCCGGTGAAAGCTGGTCACGAAAGGTCACCGCGCTGCCTCCCTCCAGTTATCATATGACCGTTTTCGGCGGTGCCAACGACAAGGAAAGACGCTATCCCCTGTGGCCTGCTGGGTTGGCTCTTGATATGCCTATGGAAGAGTGCGATCGGATCCTGGCTGAGCGCCTGCGGTCGTTTAAGCTGGGTGAAGATGCCGCGCCATACCGCATGCGCGTTAATCCGGACGCGCCCTCTGCGCATGAAACCCCGTTAACGCTGCGCCTGTTAACGGCCGATGCCGATACGGAGAAGCGCTTGCGCCAGTTGCGCGATCGCCTGTCTGAAGTCACCGGCATTCACGAGCCGGGCCACGATCGTTACCAGTTTCATATTACGCTGGGATATCAGGTTGCGCCGTTAACCGACGACGAAGATGCCGCCTGGCGACATTCACTGGCAAACTGGAAAACCATGATTGCCCAACGCGCGCCGGTTATCACGCTCGGCAATCCCGAGTACTGCCTGCTGAATGATATGTTTGCTTTTAAGCGCCAGTTTTATCTGTCGTGAATCTGCCCTGCGGGAAATGCGCGAGGCCCTTTCTTCGCGCTTCCCTTATACATCCTGGTTTTACGAAAAAAACCTTCCTTATCCATCGTGGCTGAATCGTTTACAGATTTTTGACTACTGCCGATAAAAAGATGACTTAACACCATTAAAAAGCATTTTAAATGTGAGCAACATCCCACTAACACGCTTAATCCTTCCTCATTTTCCAGCAGGTGAGGAAAATCACGTTTCCGTTACGTCCGAATCAGTAAATTCCTCTGATGATTGAAAAAACGATTCAGCTAAAGGGGTAAATGATGAAGACAAAACTCGCACTGACGGTATTAGCCGTAATGATTTCTGGTTCTGCGTCTGCCAAAACCTGGGTGCTGACGAGTGCTGAACAAGGCACAGACAAAGGAAACTGGCAGGTTAACAGCAGCGAGCTGAAATTCCAGGGCAAGCCGTTCAGCATTGAGCAGAAAGTGTTGCACGGCGGTAAGCAGGAAGGCAGTAAGATCCTGGAGATTCGTAGTCAGGATGGCCTGACCATCACGCTCGTTCCCACCCGGGGAATGAACCTGCTCCGCGTGGAAGGCTTTGGCACCCGACTGGGCTGGGATTCACCGGTTAAAGAGGTGGTGAATCCCGCTTTTATCAACCTTGAAAGTCGCAATGGCCTGGGCTGGCTGGAAGGGTTCAACGAGATGATGGTGCGCTGCGGCTATGAATGGACCGGCCATCCTGTTAACGACAAAGGCCGCATCTATACGCTGCACGGCAAAGCTGGTAACACGCCGGTCTCACAGCTTGAAGTCGAGGTGGCGGATGCGGCCCCGCACGAAATCCGCATCCGCGGTTTGATCAAAGAGAGCACCTTCAAGAAAGCCGATCTCCAGACGTGGACGGAATTGCGCTATGTACCGGGCAGCAATCAGTTCAGCCTGCATGACGTGCTGACCAACCATTCCGATTACCCACACGATTACGAGATTATCTATCACAGCAACTTCAGCACGCCAATTCTGGAAGAAGGCGCACGGTTTCTCGCCCCGATGTCGCAAATCAGTTCGTTTAATGACTATGCCAAAGCCGGTTTGAAAAACTGGCAAACTTATCAGGGCCCGACAAAAGACTTCGATGAAATGGTGTTTAACATCAAGCCGCTGTCTGACAAGGATCATCAGACCCTCGCCGCCGTAGTGAATAAAGCAGGAAACAAAGGTGCCTCTATCCAGTTTGATACCCAACAGCTGCCGCTGCTGACCCTGTGGAAAAATACCGATACGCTGAAACAAGGCTATGTCACCGGGATTGAGCCCGGCACCAACTATGCCTATCCGGTGACCATTGAACGAGAACAGAAGCGCGTGAAACAGCTGGCACCGGGCGCGAGTGCAACCTTCGATCTGACCTATACCTTGCTGCATAACAGCGAGCAGGTGAATGCGGTGGAAAAACGCATCCAGGCGATTCAGGGCGATACGAAGATTGACGAAAATGCTACGCCGATAGCGACAGAGTAAAACATCCTGCCTCTCTGCCGGGAAATTTGTCGTCTCTCAGAGCGGACAGATGATGAATCACACTTACGGGCATAATTGCCCGTAAGTGCATCAACGAAGCCTGGGCGCGTTTACTTCGACTCACTGTTGGCTGTTCCTCATAATGCTGTTTCTGCGAACCGAAGATGCATGAGATATCATCGATAGATGAGCAGGTTAAACCTCACAGGCGAGGCGCTTTACTTCAAGGAATGTTGAATCAGTTGGATGCTGTTTTTAATTTCATGCTGAATCTTGTTCTCATCCCAGTCCGCCAGTTCTGGCGCAAAAGGTTCAAAGGCATAAATGCCTTTATAGCCTCGTTCTTCAAGCTGTTTAACCTGGCGACAGGTGAACAGGCGATCTTCCGGCGTCAACATTATGCGCTCGGCATCTGTCAGGCTTTCACGCGGACGTTTGTCCTCCACGCCCGACAGGTGAACCAGACCAATTTGGGCGATATCCACCTGACTGAATTCGGCGTCAGCATCGGGATAGAGATGATGATGGAAGGTGTCGATTAATAATTTAAAGGGAACATGGGCATCGCGAATAAGCTTCTGCGCCTGCGCTGCCGAACGCAGCGAGCTTTGTGGGAAGCCGAGTGGCTCAACCAGTCCGGTTATTCCGTAGGTCGCGAACAGCGGTGCCAAATCGCGCAGTGCGTTTAATGTTACCTCTGGCGCAACCGACGAGCCGTCGTTGAGGGGACAAAGCACCAGCGAACGCGCCCCTACCGCTTTCGCATCGGCCAGCAAGGATTCGGTCAGTTGGCGAACCTGTTCCGTACGCTGATTGAAGGGATAAACGGCATTTATGGTAATAATGTCAATGCCATAGCGTTCAGCCAGTGCGCAAACCTGGGCAGCACTCAGGTTGTCCATCACGTTACCGCTGGGCAAGTCGTTACGAAGTTCCACCTTATTCAACCCTAAACCGTTCACCAGCCTGAAGAAGGCTTCAATGCTCAGCGAGGGGGCGATCTTTCTGTTAATACAAAAACGTTCTGCGGCGATGGTCATGCGACTCTCCTGAACCCGGTAACATCAAGCGAACCCAATGGGATAATGAAAATATTTATTTCATTTTATGTTAAAGGGAAAATAAAGTTCTTTGATGACACTCGCAAATACGTTAACACCCGGTTAAACAACGCAAAAAATAAAGAATAAAATCCACTATTTATCTTAATTAACAATTAACTATTCATTATTCTTTTCCTGACAAGAATCGGCAGGTTCACGTGAAAAAATGCATCCCTGATGAAATGGAAATTTCATTTAAATGCCCTTAAGCACCCTGCGAGGACAGCGACAGTCAGGTGTGAATCTTTTACCGGTGCCAGGCCAGTACCTGATTATCGCGGGTTAGGTTATTAGTGGAGAGCAGCCATCCAGCAGCTAACCGGCGTTAACACCATTATGTATTATGCCCCCACCGTGCTGAAGTCAGTCGGTATGTCGGATAACGCCGCGCTTTTTGCCACCATCGCCAATGGCGTGGTGTCCGTCTTGATGACGTTCGTTGGGATCTGGATGCTAGGTAAAGTGGGTCGCCGAACCATGGTGATGACGGGACAGTTTGGTTGCACCGCCTGCCTAATCTTTATCGGTACGGTGAGCTATCTGCTGCCTGAAACGGTTAATGGTCAGCCAGATGCGCTACGGGCTTATAAGGTAATGGCGGGCATGCTGATGTTTCTCAGTTTCCAGCAGGGTGCCTTATCAACCGTGACATGGTTGTTATTGTCAGAGATATTTCCGACGCGACTGCGTGGCATCTTTATGGGCGGTGCCGTATTCGCCATGTGGATAGCGAACTTCCTGATCTCTCTTTTCTTCCCTCTTCTTCTTGTCTGGGTCGGTCTGGCGAGTACGTTCTTTATTTTCGCCGCCATTGGACTCTTTGGTGCCATTTTTGGCATCAAATGCGTGCCGGAAACCCGTAACAGAAGCCTGGAGCAGATCGAGCATGATCTTAAGGGCTGGCTTGATGATGAAAATCGCCATACGGCCAACAATGCCGTTTTCGTTTCAAAAAGCCGCTAACGGCACAGGCGCTTAAGAGTTGGTAATCGCCTGTGCCGTAATGAGGACGTTTAAGGGATGATAGTGCTCAATGTTATCTGACGATGCCCCGTGGATGATCGCGTTCCCGTCAGTAAACCATCATCTCAACGCTGCGCTGCGCTGCGCATGCCGAAGATTGATCACCTTTTGCGCCACCATCTGAGCCGTCATGCAGTATAACCGCCCCGGATACAGAGACAGGCTGATATCCGGGGCGTTATTAATTACCGTCAGGCGCTGAACTAAGCATCGGTGTTCCCCCTACGGACTCATTTAGGGGAAAGCCGTTAGGCCGAAAAGCGACAAGGACGATCAAGCTCGTCCAGTTTCTTTTCCACCAGCCACTGAAACGCTTTGCCATCCGGGCGAGAATAAAGCGCTTTTCTCACCGGCACCAGCGCCACCCACTTCTGGGCAATCGTCATTTTTTTAACGTCGGACAGCGGCAGCCCATGACTTTCGCTAATCGCCCGATTAACGGCCTGTTCGGCAGTGATGCCCTTCCAGTTACGGTTACGCTTCAGCGCCTCGCCAAACCACAGCAGGCGAAAACTCTGGTGACGTTCGATAAGCCCTTTCATCGCACTGACGCGCTGCCAGAACGTTTTACTGAGGGTATCAATGACATCCTCAGGAAAGAAAGAATCCATGGTGGTTCTCCTTTGCAGATGAATGTTCAGGTCAGTATGTGCACCGCTCTCTGTTATATCGGCATATGACCGTCAGAGTGACAGTGACGCATAGCAGGAATGATAAGCGTGTCACAGGTAAATAACGCGCCTGTTTACAGCCTTTTACGTCCTTTACACTATCTAACGAGAGATATCATGGTGTGACCACGGCGCGGTATAGCCCCCTTGTAAGCGAGCTGTTAGCCATCAAAGGCTGCGCCATAACCTTCAGGCGCTTTGCATCCTTTTACTGCGGGTATTTCAGCAATTCACCCGGCGGTTTTATCAGAAACGACGCGCCTGCGGTGGCAGTCGCCCGGTTGCAGTTTGTTTCCCTGAGAGGAGCGCACATCCAAAAACTGAACCGGCTTACCCTGTTCGTTATCAAGCAGAACAGAATAGGTTTCCCCTTGTTCAAACATATAACGCTCTCCCCATTGCCGCATCGCCACAACAATGGGGAAAACGGAACGCCCCTTTTCCGTCAGGACGTATTCCCTGTAGGCGCTGCCATCCGATGCTGGCAAAATGTCGAACACGCCGATATCGACCAGATGTTTCAGGCGCGAAGCCAGGATGTTTTTGGCAAGCCCCAGGTTTTTTTGAAACTCGCTGAATCTCCGCACATCATCAAATGCCTCGCGGATAATCATCATGCACCAGCGCTCACCAATCGATTCCAGCGTCCGCGCAACGGGACATTCGCTGGTTCTTAGCGATTCCTGTTTTGCCATGGGTGTTCTCCCTGTCAGTCTGTCTACTGATGTAAGCTTAATCCCCGCATTTAACAGTTGCAAAAAAAAACCACTCTTGTTACTTCTATAAGCAACCTAGTTTTAAAAAGAAACCAGAATAAAGGCACCTTATGGCAGGTAAGGCAAGTACGTGTCGCAATGACGGGACGAAAATCGCATCGACCAGTGTCACTGCGCTGAGTTCAGGGATGACGATGCTATTTTCATTGACCTGTGCACTGGCGGTAGCCAATGTGTATTCTGCGCAACCGTTACTCCAGTCGATGGCGACAAGCCTGAAAGTCTCGCCCGCTATGATCGGCAGCATTGTTACTGCCACACAGGCGGGCTATGCCATCGGCTTGCTTTTTCTGGTGCCGCTCGGGGACTGGATGAACCCTAAACGCGTAGTGATGACGCAGTTGTTATTCTCCGTTGTGGCGTTAGTTATGGCGGGGTTATCACGTAGTGTCACGGTCCTGCTCTGCGCCGTGCTGGTTATTGGCCTGATGGCCGTGGTGGTGCAGCTTATCGTAGCGTGGGCAGCGAGACTGGCGACACCACAAAAACGAGGCCAGGTGATTGGCACCCTGACCAGCGGAATTGTTACAGGCATCCTGTTATCCCGTTTTATCTCAGGCGCCATTGCCGATATCGCCGGCTGGCGGGCTGTTTATCTCACCTCTGCCTGCCTGATGTTGCTGATTACCTGTTTCGTCTGGAAAGTGATGCCATCGCCCCCGCCACGGCCCTGCAGGCCCAGTTACCTCTCCCTGCTGAAGTCGGTTTTTCGGTTGTTTATCACGGAACCTCAACTGCGAAAACGTGGGATGATTGCGCTCCTGATCTTCGCGGCTTTCAGCATGCTGTGGACAACCATGGTAATGCCACTTACGGCACTTTCCCTGACACATACCCAGACAGGTATGTTTGGCTTAGCCGGAATGGCTGGCGTGCTCGCGGCATCACGCGCGGGCAAGTGGGCTGACAGAGGATTTGCCCAACGCACAACAGGGTTAGCACTGGCACTATTGGTGTTCTCATGGCTGCCTGTCGCATATGTCGAAAACTCTTTGTGCTGGCTGGTGGCAGGCATCATCGCGCTGGACTTTGCGGTGCAGGCCGTTCATGTCTCCAGTCAGAGCCTCATCATTGCAGCCAGACCCGCAGCAGCAAGCCGTCTGGTCGGTGCTTATATGTGTTTTTATTCGCTGGGCAGCGCAGCAGGCGCCCTCATTGCAACGCAACTGTATGCCTACTGGGGATGGCAGGCCGTCTGCCTTGCCGGTGCCTCGGTCAGCGCGTGTGCCTTTCTTATCTGGTCAGGATCCCGTTAATCATGAAATACCCACATCTTCTGCTCGCCATCCTGGTTACCGCAATCTGGGGCGTAAACTTTTCCGTCATTAAACTTGGCCTGCACACTATCGATCCCTTCATACTGGCAGCCATTCGCTTCACGCTGAGTGCCCTGCCTGCCCTTTTTTTTATCAAAAAGCCCGATGTGCCGTGGCGTTACCTCATCGGTTACGGCCTGATTTTTGGCATCGGCTTGTGGGGGCTGGTCAATCTGGGAATCAAAACAGGCTTGTCTGCCGGGATAGCATCGCTTGCGCTGCAGTTCAGCGCTTTTTTTACCTTATTGCTGGGCAGCCTGATATTCCGGGAGCGCCTCAGTCGCTATCAAATCACCGGTTTTGTTATCGCCTGTGCGGGTTTACTGAGCATTGTTTTTGTAACGGATGGCTCGGTTACACTGAGCGGTATGCTGCTGGTCATGGCCGGTGCGCTTGCCTGGAGCGTCGCCAACATCATTATTAAAAAGGCAGGCACAAAACAGGTATTCGCCTTTCTGGTATGGTCGAGCGCATTTTCGCCGCTACCACTTTTTGGCCTGGACTGGCTGGTTAACGGTAGCAGCGGCTTTACAGAGATGTTTAGCCACATGGACAACCGCGCGTTGTTGTCTGTTTTGTTCCAGGTCTATCCCAATACACTTTTCGGCTACTGGATATGGAATTCGTTACTCAAGCAGTATCCGGTTTCCACAGTCGCACCGCTTTCACTACTGGTGCCGGTCTTCGGGATTTTAGGTTCCATGATGATATTCGGCGAGCATATCTCACCGCAAAAAATGCTTGCTCTGCTGTTGATTATTATCGGGCTAACGGTCGGGTTGTATGGTCAGCGACTCGTCCAGCGCGTTCAGTTGCTGCCGCGCAAACGCTAAAAATACCTCCAGCGCGGCACTACGCGGCCGGCCGGAAGGCACCTGCAACTGCAGATTGCGCTGGCTTAATTGATCGATGCCGACGGATCGCAAAACCAGTCCGTGCGCTTCGGCTTCCTGTATCACGCTGAACGCACTGCAAATGGTGACGGCTAATGGCGTATGCAGCAGGAACTGGAACAGGGTTGAGAAATTGTCGCAGGTCACGACCGGTTCAATCAGATTGCCGCTCATATGGCTTGCCAGCTCGAACAGCTGTCGTACCGTGGTGTTTTGCTGCGGCAGTGCCAGTGGATAGTGGCTGATATCGCTGAGCGTTACCTGCGGCGCGCTGGCCAGTGGATGACCCTGATGCATGACTAACAGCACCGGTGCAGGCCAGGAACCGAGGATCTCAACCCCGTGCTCAGCGTGCAGGCTGAACTGCAGCGCCAGGTCGCAGTCGCCATTACGTATCAGTTCTGATACGCCCTGTGGGCTGGCGACCTTGATCTCAAAAAGGATGCCGGGATTATTCTCCCGAAATGCGGCGATCATGCGGGGCAGCAACGTGAAGGCCAGGCCATCGGTACAGACCAGCCGAATCAGGGTGCGGCGTACTGCTTTTAGTCCTTTGATTTCCGCCAGCGCGTATTCCATATCCAGCATATTTTTGCGCACGTGATGGGCAAAAATTTCCCCGGCTTCATTCAGCACCATGCCGCGCGCGTGGCGATCAAACAGCGGCACGCCCACCTGCGCCTCCAGCCGCTGAATTTGACGACTGATCGCCGATACCGCAATAAACAGCTGCTCGCTTGCCGCACTGAGCGATCCGGCATTGGCGACGGCAAGAAAATAGCGGATTTCATTACTGATCATGCGAACGCCTTTTGCTGGTGCATGCCTCGAAAACGGGCAGGCAGCTTTGCTTTAAAAGCAAATCTTACTCGATAAATTGATAATTGTGGCAAAGCAGCGTTTCGGAAATGATGGGAAAACCATAATACGAATAAAAGACGAGCAAACATGACAGCCCAACAAGCGGTAGACCAGGCCACCGCCTGGTTCGACAGTGGGGAATTTCAGCGGGTTCTGGCGCGCCGCGTTTCGCAGCGAACCGAGAGCCAGCGCCAGGATCGCGACAGTGAATTACACCACTATTTACACGACGAAATCGGCCCACAGCTAAGTGCGTTGGGTTTCATCCTCCACTTCATCGAAAACGCCGAAGCGGCCCATCGTCCTTTTCTGGTGGCGGTGCGCATCGAAGATCCTGCGCTCCCTACGCTGCTGAGTTACGGCCATGGCGATGTGGTGTTCGGCGATGATGAAAACTGGCGTGAAGGATTAATGCCCTGGCAGCTCGTTGAAGAGGGCGATCGCTGGTATGCCCGCGGCAGCGCAGATAATAAAGGTCAGCACTGCGTGAATCTGGCCGCGCTGGAACAGGTGTTTCTCGCACGCGGCGGACGTCTGGGCTTCAACTGCAAGCTGCTGTTTGAGATGGGCGAAGAGATCAGCTCACCCGGCCTGGCGCAGCTGTGCCGGCAGCACGGCGATCTGCTGAAAGCCGATCTGTTTATCGCCTCGGATGGCCCGCGCCTGAATGCGGTGCAACCTACCCTGTTTCTGGGATCGCGCGGTGCCGTGAATTTCCGCCTGACGGTGACGGCCCGTGATAACGCCTATCACTCTGGCAACTGGGGCGGTTTGCTGAGCAATCCCGGCACGCAGCTGGCCAACGCCATTGCCGCGCTGGTTAACGCACAGGGCGTACTTCAGGTGGAAGCACTGAAGCCTGACTCACTGTCGCCGCAGGTACGTGACATTCTCAGCCAGATCAACGTGGGCGGGATGCCGGGCGATCCGGCGATCGATCCGAACTGGGGCGAACCCGCATTAACGCCAACGGAACGCCTGTACGGCTGGAACACTCTGGAAGTGCTGGCCTTCCTGACCGGCAATCCTGCGCGCCCGATGAACGCCATTCCGGGTGAGGCAACGGCCGTCTGTCAGCTGCGCTTTGTGGTGGGCACCGACTGGGAAAAGCTGGCGCAGCACGTCAGCGAACATCTGTCGCAGCACGGCTTTGGCTATGTGAAGGTCGAGTTCCTGCGCGGATCGCCGGCAACCCGCCTTGATCCCACCGATCCGCTGGTCGACTGGGTGCTGGCCAGCATCGCCGAAACCAGCGGCAAGAAACCGGCTCTGCTGCCCAACCTGGGCGGTTCGCTGCCCAACGAGGTGTTTTCCGACATCCTCGGCCTGCCCACATTGTGGGTGCCGCACTCCTATCCCGCCTGCGGCCAACACGGCGTGAACGAACATATGCTGAAGTCGATTGCGCGTGAAGGTCTGCAAATCATGACCCGACTGTTATGGGACTTAGGCGAGCAAGGCCGCGAACTGGTGGCGAAGCATCGTCAACATGCCGGAGGTGCCGCATGAGCACGCTCAACACCGCTGCACCGCTGCACGCGAATAAACCCAGCCTGCATAAAACCCTTTTCGCCACCTGCATCGGTAACGCGCTGGAGTGGTTTGATATTGCGGTTTACGGCTTTTTTGCCAGCTATATTGCCCATGCGTTTTTCCCGACCAGCGATCCGTCCGTTTCTATGCTGCTGACCTTCGGCAGTTTCGGTGTCTCCTTCCTGATCCGGCCATTGGGCGCGATTGTGTTGGGTAACTATGCCGATCGCCACGGGCGTAAAAAAGCGCTACTGCTCTCCATCAATCTGATGATGCTGGGCGGTGCCATCATTACGTTTATGCCGGGCTACGAACACATTGGTCTGGCTGCGCCCTTGTTGATTCTGCTGGCGCGTCTGATACAAGGCTTCTCTGCCGGTGGCGAATTTGGTAGCTCGACGGCGTTTCTGGTCGAGCATTTTCCCGAGCGCAAAGCCTTTATCGCCAGCTGGCAGTTCGCCACGCAAGGGGCAAGTACCCTGATGGCATCGGCCTTTGGTCTGGGATTAACGAAAATCCTGACGGAAAGCGAGATCCAGGACTGGGGCTGGCGCATTCCTTTTGCCTTTGGTCTGCTGATTGGCCCGCTGGGGATCTATATTCGCCGCCACGTACATGAACCTGCCAGCTTCGCCACCCGGCAGCCCGAGGTCGCCCCGCTTAAGCGCCTGTTTGGCCGCCAGAAAGAGCTCATGCTGCTGGCGATTGGCCTGATGGTCATCTCTACGGCGGTTAACTACATGCTCAACTATGTGCCGACCTACGCCACCCGCAATCTCCACCTGCCCGGCTCTGTGGCCTTTACCGCCACCCTGCTGGCGGGGGTTATTCTGACCGTGGTGACGCCGATTATGGGCCTGTGGGCAGAGCGCGTGGGCCGGGTTCCGCTGATGTGGGGATCGCTGATTTTACTGATTGTCACCATCTACCCTGCCTTTAAGCTGGTGGTGAATCACACCACTCCCACCACGCTGATCGTGCTGGTCTGCTGGATGGCGTTGCTCAAGTCGATTTACTTCTCCACGGTACCCTCGGTCATGGCCGATCTGTTTCCTATGGGCACGCGCGCCAGCGGCATGGCGATCAGCTATAACATCGCGGTGACGGTATTTGGCGGATTTGCGCCGCTCATCTGCACGCTGTTGATCACCGCCACCGGCACCAGCCTGGCTCCCGGCTATTACCTGATGGCGATGTCGGTGCTGAGCGGCCTGGCGCTGCTGCGAAGCCAGAAGCGGGTGACGTGAGAGCACAGGTGCACAGGGTTGTGCACCTGACGGATTTTATTACCGCGTTAACGTTCCAGAGATTGAGGATGGCTATGCCTGAGAGAGTGCGTTATCCGGCTGGTTGGTCGCCCGCTTCGCCATATCGGAAAGCGCTGGAATAAGCAGGCTGATGGCATTCAACCCGTGCCCAAGCTGGCAAAGGCTTTCAGGCGTAAATTCTTTCACGTTGTTATCGGCAAACGTCACCAGGGAATCGCCAATAAAGTGCAGACAATGGCAAAGCCCGGCGCGTGTTTCGTCACAATACTCTGTAATTAAAGAACGTGAATACGCTTCCATATTTGAAAAATCCAGCTGAGAAAGCGCGTCATGCATTCCAGAATACAAACAATCACGATCGGGCAATGATTGATAAAAGGTGTCCATGTTACTATCTAGGTCAGCCATCGCATTAGTCTCCATAATGTTGTGGTCAGAAGCCCGGTTTGTGTTCGCGCACAGCCGGGCTTCGCTCTTTCTGTTGCATCACACCCTGTAAGTGCGGTGTAATTACAATCACCTCATACTAAGGATCCTGTAATTACAATGTCAAAGGAAAAGGCCAAAACAGACCAGTATCAAATCCGACTTTCTCACGAATTTCGAACGCAGCTCGAAGAACAGGCGCGGGAAGATGGTGACGTCAACCTGGCGACATGGATAAAGCGGGTGCTGCGGAAAGAGCTTAAGGCAAGGGGCGTTGAGCCGAAGGGGTGAGGTTGGAGGTGCAGTGGCACATCGTTGTGCGCCTTTACGATTCTAAGAATGGATTGAATAGATACGATTTTTAAAAGATATTTTCCCTTCAAATAATCCATTTCTTTCACCGAGAGCGATCAGTATCTTGACCGTGACATCATCGTGCCCATTGATGAGGGGCATATTGTCACCACTAATCCGCTGCCCGGACCCTATACCACCAAAATCGCCAAAATGTGGCGAAAGCTGGGCACCTGGCTGTGGATTTTCACCCAGAACCTCGCCGACTTCCCCGACACGTCGAAAAAGATGCTGAACATGGCCGAATGGTGGATTTGTCTTGTCATGCCGCCTGAAGAGGTTGAGCAGATTGCCCGCTTTAAGACACTTAATGATGAGCAAAAGGCGATGCTGTTCTCGGCCACTAAACTGCCGCGCAAATATACCGAGGGAGTTATTCTGTCGCGTAAGGTGCAGGCGCTGTTTCGGGCCGTACCGCCGAGCCTCTACCTGGCTCTGGGCATGACGGAAAAAGAAGAGAAAGCAGAACGCCGGGCCATCATGAATGAATTTAAATGTACGGAATATGAGGCCGTTTACCATGTTGCACGTCGCCTTGACGAGAGCCGTGGTCTTATTCACTGACAGGGGATTGTATGAAAAAACTGACCATGGCAACGCCACTGGTTGTCGAGGACAAGGCTTTGATCGCCACTGTCATTTTTACCGTCCCGCCGCAGGGGCAGGCATCGGTCGGTGAGACGGATAACCGTGCCATCGTGCAGCTCCGTGAAGAGATAGGTCAGCGCCTTGAACATCCCTTGCTGGTATCGGTCTATCCGCATCGCGTCGGGCGCCGCAGCTGCACGGCGGTGCATATTTCCGGTGCCAATGACAAGGCTCTGGATATTCTCATCACCGTCACTGGTAATACGTTATGACCAACCGAGGGTGATTACAGAACCGGCATCCGCTGGAATATCTGTGTGCCGGATGCGACAGATATGCTGTGGGTGCTAAAGGAGATAGACCGCGCGACTGAAGCTGATACGTGTCATTAAAACGGCCCTCCGTTATCGCCCGGCACCGGTATGTGGTGTCGGGCGGGAACGGAGGTTGCGGGTGCGGGCGGCATAGAGCCCGTGTATATATCGAGTTAGTAAACACCTAACTAGCATCTATCATTCCTTATTGAGCTGCCACTTCCCTGCCTGGTGTTAGAAGCAAATTTGGCTAACTTTACGGTTGTAAATTTAGCCAATTTATTTAACAATCAAAATAAATCTATATAATGTTTTGGGCCATAAATCCGCTACTCCTTATAAAGGAGTTGTCAAAATTACAGACCGAAAAGAGATGATCATGAAGAATATAACTATAATTTTAGGTGAAAATGGAAAAGGTAAGACTAGGAGTCTATTAAAAATTTTCGAGAGTGAAAAAAACAAAAGTTCTATTGCAGTGATATCAAACTCATTGATTAATAAGTTTCCTAAAATAGAGCATAAAAGAATAACGCAATACTTAATATCCAGCACCCACTCACAAACAAATGACTATGAGTCATTTTTATATGGTGAATTCAATAAGATAATAACCCCTTTCAATATTGGTAGGGCATTAGATATCCTTGAGTATCTTGGGTTCGAAAGATATATTCGCATAATTCTAAAACCAAACTACAGAATAATTAAAATAAATAATGAAATCGTAATGCGTAAAATCTCGACCGAGAATTCGATAGGTGGAGCTTATAATCAAAAACCCATAACTAGGACTGTGAGCAGTGAATATTCAGATTACATACAAAAGGAACATTATTTTGAAATAAAAAACAAAAACACAAGCGGCATAAATGATTACAGCAAACACCTGATAAGAAATGAAGTTATAAACGCAAAAACAAATATAGATGATGAAATTTTTAGTACGAGCTTTTTTTTTAAAGAAAAAAAATATGGAGTTTCCTTTGTCGCAAGCCAGTTCAGGTGAGTTATACATGCTGGGGATTGGTCTTTTCATAATAAAGTTCATCTCCGGAACTGATAGGGATATTGGCAAAAAAATATTACTAATTGACGAACCAGAAAATAGCTTGCATCCTAAATGGCAAAGAGAATACATACAAAACATCCTTGATTTCATTGGCAACAAAAAAGTTGATATCTATATTGCCACACACTCCCCATTTATCGCCATACCAAGTAACATTGAAGATGCAACTATTAATGTGGCATCGGTTGAGGAAGGTAATTTAGAATATAAGAAATTTGACGCAGGTTCGAATATAGAAGAGATATACTATGATTATTTTGGCATCTTAACCCCTAAAAATAGATATCTATCTGAGTACTGTCAATCTTTATTAAAGAAATTCACAACTGGAGATACTACATTTCTTCAAGCAGGTTACCTCCTTGAAGAAATGAAGAAAGCATCTAATGATCCCCGACAGATCGAATTTATAGAAAGTATTAAAGATCTGCTTTTACAACTGAACGAAAAGAGGTTGTAAAATGATAACTTTTACTCAAAAAGAAAATGAAATTATAAATAATTGCATCAAAAAAGGTCACTCATCATGGAATGATAAAAATGTAAGTGATTTAAAAACAAAGATTAAGGAAGCGTTAAAAACAAGGCAAAGTTATTGCTGCTGTTATTGCTTACGAAATTTTTATGGTGAATTCAATTTGGTGATAGACATCGAACATATACTTCCAAAACATAAGTATGTTAATAGAATGTTTGAACTTGATAATTTGGCTGCCTCATGTAAAAGATGCAATATGAAAATGAAGGGAAGGCGCATTGACTTTTTGTCAAGCAGTTTTGATGAAAAATCACCGTACAAACAAGATTGCTATTTATTCATCCATCCAAATTTTGATGAGTTTGAAAGTCATATAGATTATACCCATACTCAACGAGGAAAAAGTATCGTAGTTAGATATGAAATTTTAGGTAATAGTAAAAAGGCGGAATTTAGCTATGCTTTTTTTCAATTAGACAAGCTTGAGGTTCACACTAGTAACCTGGCTCAAGGGATTAAAAGTTATGAAGACGAATGGTCAGGGAACCCAGAACTTGACGATGATGATGAACACATCGCCGAAATATTTAATAAAATTGAAAGTAAGGTTGAACAACTCGCTTTACAGTTTGACCAATAATAAATTTATATCAATAAGTTAACTTTATAAAAACTTGGGCATGCCACGAATTTACTGTTCAAACCAAAATCTAATAAAAAAGTGGCCTGCTCGCCAAGCTGATATGGATAAAACCGGGATTTGCATGCGCCGTCTGATAAGGCGGAGTGCAACCGGACCCGTAGATGACCAAATGCATGATTTGTTTATTTGGAAGATGGCGACTGAAGTTAAAGAGAGTCTCAGTACCATACTTTATTGATGTATCATTGCCCGGACTTTCACAAGGAGCAGGTCTGGAAATGAAATGTGGATTTTGTGGTACACACGTACCTGATAATTATACCGTCTGCACAGGCTGCCACGCTGTGTATAGACTGGAGCCAGCGAGTACGGGATGCAGGCCGGCATTGCCGATGCTGACGGGCATAATCATATTATTTTATACTCCTGCCATCAGTGAACTGGGGCTCAGACGCCCATTCATTGCAGCAGCTATTTTCATAACTGGTTTAGTTCTTTTTATTAGAGGTTTGAGACGTTTGAGACGTTTGAGACGTCTTCAAAAAGTGACTCCGCGAGTAGGGAGATGGTACAGGAAAAGAATATGATTTTTAAAAGAATCAAGATTGAATTAAAACACGGCATGTCACGGGTGTAATCTATAAGCAAAAGATCCGCCTTTAAAACGTTAGTCCGCAACGCTCGCCGCAGTCATAGCTGAGGCGTACCGCAGCAGCGCGAGGAACGAATAACAGTGAAGAAGCATCATGTAACCGGCGCCTGCAGAAACTGCCTACGCTTCTTTCCCGTAAAACATATTTGAATCGGAGGGGCTCCAGCCGTGTTCCGGGAGGACTGAGATCCTTTTTTTGTCAACATCTCTAACTGTAACATACGCCCTGCCATCGGGAACCGCACGCGCCGCCGGAGCAGCCTGAATGTCCCGCACACGGCGCGGAACCGGCGAGCAGTTGTGTTTGATGTCAACCTGGAAGGATGTTTCAAAGACGTCAGTGGTTACAGGTGATGAGCGTCCACTAAGAGCGAGGAACGGAAATTAACGCCAGCGTAATGGGGAGCAAACCTTAGTGGAGATTGGTTTAAGTTTTGAGATGCACTGAAATCAAATTGTAAGTATCCCGCTTAAACGAACCATTCACTTTTAGAGATCTTCCGACATACTGATTATGTCCTGTGAGGAGATCACCATGCGTAAAGCCCGATTCACCGAACACCAGATCATTGCCGTTCTGAAGTCCGTCGAAGCCGGACGTA